>JAESFY010000057.1_pt1 | contig 114083 bp, 106 predicted proteins | sample 9266201 | NCBI WGS metagenome assembly JAESFY01 (sample SAMN14515071, study PRJNA621656) | algae metagenome | isolation source: Nodosilinea sp. WJT8-NPBG4 and co-occurring heterotrophs from soil, lower... | place: USA: Pinto Basin, Colorado Desert, California | collected 2006-05-27 | reverse complement strand
CTCGGCATTGAAGATGAAATCACCCAGGGAGTTCAGGCAGCATCGCGCTGCCCAACAGCGTCTGGCTCACATCGAGCGGGCGCTACATTGCGAATAGCCCGTGTCCTGAAATACGGGGGCAAGATCAGCTGCTGTCCTGCATGTTGGTTCTCCAAAAGAAAAAGTTGATGGGATGGGGAGAACTGTATTGATGACCTCCATGGAGATAAATCACTAGACTTGCACTTCAGTTGATACATGAGGTCATCAAACGATGCAGCGGCAGTTCGGCGACATCCTTCTCGGCAGCATCGAGCTCTTCTGCCTCGCGGCCGAAACGGGCGGGTTCACCTCGGCGGCGCTGGCCGCGGGCGTGACGCCGGCGGCGGTCAGCCGGTCGATCTCGCGCCTCGAGAAGCGGCTCGGCCTGCGGCTGTTCGTGCGCACCACGCGCAGCGTGCGGCTCACCAATGCCGGCCGCGCGTACTTCGCGCAGTGCCGCCAGGCGCTGGCGCAGCTCGCCGAGGCCGAGCGCGAGGTCATGGGCCAGCAAACACAGCCCTCGGGCATGCTGCGCATCAGCGTGCCCACCACCTACGGGCACCACCGCATCCTGCCGCTGCTGCCGGTCTTTCGCGCGCGCTTCCCGGAGATCCGCCTGCATGTGCACCTGAGCAACCGCAACATCGATTTCGTGGCCGAGGGCCACGACATGGCGGTGCGCGTGCGAGCCCAGCCCGACTCCACGCTGATCGCCCGCCATCTCGAGGATGCCGAACTCGTCGTCGTCGCCACCCGCAAGTACCTGCGCCGGGCGGGCACGCCGCGCACGCTCGCCGATCTGGAGTCGCACGAGTGCATCCAGTTCGAACTGCCCAGCAGCGGCCGGCGCATCTCGTGGCTCTTCCAGGAGAACGGCGTCGAGCGGGAGGTCTTCGCCGACAGTGGCTACAGCTGTTCCGACGACGTGCTCGGTGGCGTCACGCTCGCGAAGAGCCACGCCGGGCTGTTCCAGGCCTACCGCTTCGTCGTCGAGAAGGAGCTTGCCGACGGCACGCTCGTGGAAGTGCTCAAGCCCTTCGCGGGCCGCTCGCGGCCCTACACGCTGCTGTACCCAGACGGGAGGCATCTGCCGCTGCGCACGCGGGTGTTCATCGACTTTTTGCTGGCGCAGCGGAGTGCGCACAATGCAATTACCGCGTGATTTTCTACCTCACACCCCCAGCAGCTCCTCCAGCACCCCCGGCTCCGCCAGCAGATCCGCGGAGGCCCCGTGCCGCACGATGCGCCCCTTCTCCATCACCACGGCCAGGTCGGTGTGCGCGAGCACCTTGCGGTAGTCGCGGTCGACGATCAGCGTGGCGATGCCGGTGGTGCGGATCTCGGCGATCACGCGCCAGATCTCGGCCACGATAAGCGGGGCGAGCCCTTCGGTGGCTTCGTCGAGGATCAGCAGGCGCGGGTTGGTCATGAGCGCGCGGCCGATCGACAGCATTTGCTGCTCGCCGCCCGAGAGCTGCTGGCCGCCGTGCGAAAGCCGTTCGGCGAGCCTGGGGAAGGTCGCCATCACGCGCTCGAAGGTCCAGGCGCGGCTGCCGTCGATGCCGGCGCGTTCGCTCATCACGAGGTTCTCGCGCACCGAGAGGTTCGGGAAGATGCCGCGGCCCTCGGGCACGTAGCCGATGCCGAGCCGCGCGATCTTCTCGGGCGGCAGGCCGGTGACGGTGCGGGCATCGATCTGCACCTCGCCCGAGGCGGGGCGCACGTAACCCATGACGGTACGGATCAGTGTGGTCTTGCCCATGCCGTTGCGCCCCAATAGGCCGACCGACGCGGCCTTGGGAATGGCGGCATGCACGCCACGCAGGATGTGGCTGTTGCCGTAGTAGGTGTTGAGGTCGCGGACGGTGAGCATCAGTGGTCTTCTCCCAAATACGCGGTGCGCACTTCGGGGTTTTCGCGGATCGACGCGGGTTCGCCCGTGGCGATGACGGTGCCGTTCACCATCACCGTGATGCGGTCGGCAATGCGGAACACCGCATCCATGTCGTGCTCCACGAGCAGGATCGCATGCGTGGCCTTGAGCCGCGCGAGCAGCGTGAGCATGCGGTCGGTTTCCTCGGCGCCCATGCCAGCGAGCGGCTCGTCGAGCAGGAGCACGCGCGGCCGGGTGGCCAGGCACATCGCGACCTCGAGCTGGCGCTGCGCACCATGGCTCAGCGTGCCCGCGATGCGCGACGCCTTGGCGGTGAGGCCGGCGGCTTCGAGCGCCGCGTCGGCGGCGGCGTTGCTGGTCGCGCAGCGCCCCGACGATTCCCACAGCGTCCACGGCCGCGCTGTGGCGGCCTGCGCCGCGAGGCGGCAGTTCTCGTGCACGCTGAACTCCGGGAAGATGGTCGTGCGCTGGTAGCTGCGGCCCACGCCGGCCCGCGCGCGGCGCCACTGCGCGCCCCGCGTGATGTCGTGTCCGTCGAGCGCGATGCGCCCTTCGGAGGCCTCAATCTCGCCCGAGAGCATGTTGATCAGCGTCGACTTGCCGGCGCCGTTGGTGCCGATCACCGCATGCACCTCGCCGACGTGCAGGTCGAGCGTGACGGCGTTCACCGCGGTGAGGCCGCCGAAGCGGCGCGTCAGTCCTTCGACCGAAAGCAGCGCGGCGCTGCGGGTCGTGGTGGCGGTGGTGCTGCTCATGCGCGCCCCTTCGGCGACAGCCGCTTCGCGAGCCCGATCAGGCCCTTGGGCAGCAGCGCGACGAACACGATGATCGCGATGCCGAGCGTCAGTTGCCAGTGGTCCGCGAGCGGCCCCATCACTGCATGGGTCGAGAAAACCTCTTTGAGCAGCGTGAAGGCCACCGCGCCGATCACCGCGCCGCGCAGGTGACCCAGGCCACCGAGGATGACCATCAGCAGCACCTCGCCGGAGTTGTGCCACGCCATGAGCTCGGGGTTGACCACGCCGTCGCGCGACGCGAGCAAAAAGCCCGCGAGCCCGGCCAGCGCGCCCGCGAGCACGAAGGCCGCGAGCTTGTAGCCATAGACCGGAAAACCCGCAGCGCGCATGCGCTGCTCGTTCACGCGGATGCCCGCGAGCGCCGCGCCGAAGCGCGAGCGCTTCAGGAGCGCCAGCAGCCCGTAGGTGAACACCAGCGCGCCGAGAACCACGTAGAACAGCACCGTGCGGTTCTCCATGTCGAACGGGCCGACGGCGGGCCGCACGTACAGGTAGATGCCGTCGCTGCCGCCGCCCACAGCGGTGTCGTGGAACACGAAGAAGGCCATCTGCGCGAAGGCGAGCGTCACCATGATGAAGTACACGCCGCGCGTGCGCAGGCTCAAGGCGCCCACGAACAGCGCATACAGCGCCGCGACGCCCATGGCCGCCAGCAGCAGCAGCACGAGGTTGCCGCCGTCGTTGCCCGAGGCCAGCACCGTCACGTAGGCGCCGAGGCCGTAGAACGCGGCATGGCCCAGGCTCACGAGGCCGGTCGTGCCCACGAGCAGTTCCAGGCTCAACGCGAAGATCGAGAGGATCATGATCTTGACGACGAAGTCCGAGGCGTAGTTGCCCAGCATCGGGCCGGCCACGCCAACCGCAATGGCCACCGCCACGGGCACCAGGAACGAAAGCGAGGAGCGCTTGGGGACGGTGGCGTTGGTGTTGTTGTTCGTCATGGCCGCTTCCCCATCAGCCCTTCGGGCTTCCAGATCAGCACGATCGCCATCAGCAGGTAGATGCCGATACCGCTCAGGTCCGCGAAGAACACCTTGCCGAAGGTGTCGACGAAGCCCACGAGCAGCGATGCCACGAGCGCGCCGGTGATCGAGCCGATGCCGCCGATCACCACCAGCACGAAGCAGATGATCAGCACGCTCGCACCCATGTTGGGGTACACCGACGACATCGGCGCGGCGATCATGCCGGCCAGCGCCGCAAGCGCCACGCCCGCAGCGAACACGATGCGGTAGAGCCGCTTCACGTCGATGCCGAGGCCGCGCACCATGTCGCGGTTGCTCGCGCCGGCGCGGATCATCATGCCGAGCCGCGTGCGGTTGACCACCCAATAGAGCCCCAGCGCCAGCACGATGCAGGCCGCCGACGCGAAGAGCCGGTACCACGGGTAGCTCATGATGCTGCCGAGCGCGAAGCTGCCCTCCAGCCATGGCGGCACGCCGACGCCGTGCACGTCGTTGCCCACCAGGATCGAGCGCAGTTCCTCGAACACCAGGATGAGCCCGTAGGTCATCAGCACCTGCTGCAGGTGGTCACGCTGGTAGAGATAGCTGAAGAAGGCCCATTCGAGCAGGTAGCCGAAGATCGCCGCCAGCACCACGCCGGCCACCAGCATCAGAAGAAACTGGTCGCCGAACAGCGGCGACAGCGTGAACGCCATGTACGCGCCGATCATGTAGAAGCTTCCGTGCGCCAGGTTGATGACGCCCATGATCCCGAAGATCAGCGTCAGCCCCGAGGCCACGAGGAAGAGCAGGAGTCCGTACTGAACCGAGTTCAGGCACTGGACGAGAAAGGTGCCGAAATCCACGTTGAATGATCCCGAGAGCGCAAGAAAGAGGAGTGTGGCGCGAAGCGCCCACGATGTTCGCGAGACACCGCGGAACCGGCTTTGCCGGGCCGCAGGTGTCGCCCCCTTGAGGGGGAGGCGGCTACACGAAGTGAGCCGCTTCGGGGGGGGCCTTACTTACATTCTGCAGCCGCGGGCGGGGTCGGCCAGGCCCTTGATCGCCGTGCTCACCACCTTGTTCTCCTTGCCCTCGACCTTGCGCAGGTAGATGTCCTGCACCGGGTTGTGCGACTTGCTCATCGTGAACGTGCCGCGCGGGCTGTCGATCTTCGCCTTCTCGATGGCGGCGGTGAACTCGGCCTTCTTCGAGATGTCGCCCTTGGTGGCGGCCAGGCCCACGCCGAGCATCTGCGCCGCGTCGTAGCCCTGCACGGCGTACACGTCGGGCTGCATCTTGAACGACTTCGCGTAGCCGGTGCGGAAGGCGTTGTCGCGCGGCGTGTTCAGGCCGTCCGCGTAGTGCAGCGTCGTCAGCATGCCCTGTGCGGCGTCGCCCTGCGCATCGAGCGTGCCGTCGGTCAGGAAGCCGGGGCCGTAGAGCGGAATGGTCTTGTTGAGGCCTGCGGCCTGGTAGTCCTTGACGAACTTCACCGCGCCGCCGCCCGCGAAGAAGGCGTACACCGCGTCCGGCTTGGCCGCCGCGATCTCGGTCAGGAGCGCCTGGAACTCCACGTTGGGAAAGGCCAGCGTGAGCTGCTTGTCGACCTTGCCGCCGTTCTTCTCGAAGCCTTCCTTGAAGCCGTTGACCGACTCGTCGCCGGCCGCGTACTTCCAGGTGATGGTGATGGCCTTCTTCTTGCCCTGCTGCTTGGCCGCGACCTCGCCCATCGCGTAGGCCGGCTGCCAGTTGCTGAACGAGCTGCGGAAGATGTTGGGCGCGCACATCGGGCCGGTCACCGCGTCGGCGCCGGCATTGGGAACGATCAGCACCGTGCCGCTTTCCTTGGCGGCCTTGGCCATCGCCATCGCCACGCCCGAGTGCACCGTGCCAACGATCACGTCGACGTTGTCGCGCTTGATGAGCTTGTTGACGTTGTCGGTGGCCTTGGCGGGGTCGGATTCGTCGTCGACCTTGAAGTACTCGATCTCGCGGCCGGCGAGCTTGCCGCCCTGTTCGTCGACGTAGAGCTTGAAGCCGTTCTCGATGGCCACGCCGAGCGCGGTGTAGGTGCCGCTGTAGGGCAGCATCAGGCCGACCTTGAGCTTGGCCGAAACCTGCGCTGCGGCGCCCGATGCGAAGGCGGCGAAAGCGATCGCGGTGAGCGCGAGGCGAGCGGTGCGAATGGTCATTGGGACTGTCTCCGATTGTGGATGGTGGTAATGAAATGGGTGGCCGCGACGATGACACGATCCGGCTGATCGCGATGCGGGGAATGCCCGCATTCCGCGAGTTCAAGCAATTCGCATGCCCCGCCCACGCGCGCCGCAATGCCGCGGATCTGCGCAAGCGTGCCGTACTCGTCGTCGATGCCCTGGACCGCGAGCACCGGGCAGCGGACCGCGTCGAGCTCGGCCTCGATGTTCCATTGGCGGAAGGGCGGATGCAGCCAGATGCGGTTCCAGCCCCAGAACGCCGAGTCGGCACTGTCGTGGTAGCGGCCGAGCTTTTGCGGCAGGTCGGTCGAGAGATAGGCGCTGCGCGCTTTCTCGATGTTCGAGACGGTCACGTCCTCGACGAAGATGTGCGGCGCGAGCACCACAAGGCCGGCCACGCGACCAGGAAAACGCGCCGCATACAGCAGCGAGATCGACCCGCCGTCGCTGTGACCGAAGAGCCACGGCGTCTCGCCGTCGAGCCCCAGTGCGGCGAACAGCGTGGGCAGCACCTCGTGCGCCTGGCGGTGCATGAAATCGACGTCCCAGGTTTCGTCTTCGCTGCGCGGCGTGGAGCGGCCGTAGCCCGGGCGCGAGAACACGAGGCCGCGCACCTTGGCGGCCTCACACAGGCGCGCGGGAAAGTCCTTCCACATCGCGACCGAGCCGAGGCCTTCATGGAGGAAGACGACGAGCGGGGCATCGGTGCGTTCGGGGGCGATCCGCTGGCACTCGATCTGCACGGCGCGGCCGCGCCAGTCGATGGTGGCGAATTCGGCGGTGCTCATGGTATTGCTCCTTCCCCCTTTGGGGGAAGGTTGGGATGGGGGGGCGCGGCGCTGGCACAGGCCGTGCCTTTGCGAAGGCCGCCTGCCCCCACCCCCACCTTCCCCCAGAGGGGTAGGGAGAAAGACGGCGGGAGTCTCACGCCTGCTTCTCCTTCTCGCGCAACCGGAACCGCTGGATCTTCCCCGTCGCCGTCTTCGGCAGCTCGGGCACGAACTCCAGAAAACGCGGGTACTTGTACGGCGCGAGGCGTTCCTTCACGAAGGACTTGAGCTCGTCCTCGGTCGCCGCGGCGCCGTCCTTCAGCACCACGAAGGCCTTGGTCTTCGTGAGGCCGTCGCTGTCTTCCTTGCCGATCACCGCGGCCTCGAGGACGGCCGGGTGCTGCATCAGCGTGGCCTCGACCTCGAACGGCGAGACGTAGATGCCGCTGACCTTCAGCATGTCGTCGCTGCGACCCGCATAGGTGTAGTAGCCGTCGGCATCGCGCGTGTACTTGTCGCCGCTCTTGGTCCAGCCGCCCTGGAAGGTCTCGCGCGATTTCTCGCGGTTGGCCCAGTACATCAGCGCCGAGCTCGGTCCGCGGATGTAGAGATCGCCGACCTCGCCGTCGGCAACAGGCCGGCCGTCCTCGCCGCGCAGCTCGACCTCGTAGCCCTCGACCGGCCGGCCGGTGGTGCCGTAGCGCACGTCGCCGGGGCGGTTGCTGATGAAGATGTGCAGCATCTCGGTGGAGCCGATGCCGTCGATGATCTCGCAGCCATAGTGCGCCTTGAAGCGCTGCGCGATCTCGCCCGGCAGCGCCTCGCCGGCCGACGAGCACATGCGCAGGGCCACGGCCTCGCGCGGCGGCAGCTTCGGCGAGGCGAGCATGCCCGCGAAGCCCGTGGGCGCGCCGAAGAAGACGGTGGGTTGGTGCGCCGTCCAGCGGCGGAAGGTGGCGTCGGGCGTGGGCCGTTCGGCCATCAGCACCACCGTGGCGCCGACAGAGAGCGGGAAGGTCAGCGCATTGCCGAGGCCGTACGCGAAGTACATCTTTGCGGCCGAGAAGCAGACGTCGTTCTCGGTCAGGCCGAGCACCGGCTTGCCGTAGAGCTCGGCGGTCCACCAGAGGTTGGCATGCGTGTGGACCGTGCCCTTGGGCTTGCCGGTCGAGCCCGAGGAATAGAGCCAGAAGCCCGGGTCGTCAGACGCGGTGGGCGCCGCCGCGGGCATCGGGGCCACATCGGCGAGCGCGGCCTCGAAGTCCTTCGCGCCGTCGGGCAGCGCGCCGGTCGGCTGCGAGACGAAGAGCGTGTGCACTTCATGCGGTGCGCGGTTCATCGCCTCTTGCAACATCGGCAGCAGCGCACCCGAGACCAGCGCGGCCTGCGCGCGGCAGTGGTCGAGCATGTAGGCGTAGTCGTCGGGCGTGAGCAGGGTGTTCACCGCCACCGGTACCACGCCCGCATAAAGACAGCCGAGAAAGCTCACGGGCCAGTCGCTGCTGTCGAGCATCAGCAGCAGCACGCGTTCCTCGCGCCGCACGCCGGCTGCCTTGAGGGCAGCCGCCAGCCGGCGCGCGCGGTCTTCGAGTTCGCCGTAGGCCAGCCTGCCGCGGTCGTCGATGTAGGCCGTGCGATCGGCGCGGCCGCGGTTGAGGGCGAACAGGTGTTCGGCGAAATTGAATTGGGGGGGCAGCGTCATGTTCTTGTTTCCTGAAGGCCCAGCGCGGCCAGCACGCCGGCGCTCGCCTGCACGGCGGTCCGGCGGTGATAGAAGTCGAGCGCGCGCAGCCCGCCCAGCTCGGCGCCGCCACCGGCGCGGCCGGGGCCGCCGTGCAGCGACATCGGCATCACGTTGCCATGGCCGGTGTGAGCCTGCGCCACCTCGGGCGACACGACGTGCACGCGCCCGTGGCTCGGTGCCACGGCCAGCGCGGCCTCGGCCAGTGCCGCATCGTCGCTGCCGTACAGCGACACGACCAGCGAACCCTGCCCGCGGTGCGCGAGCGCCGTGGCATGGGAGAGGTCGCGGTAGGGCAGCAGCGTGGCGACCGGGCCGAACACCTCGATGTCGTTCACGCGCGCGGCGGCATCGGCATCGCGCGCGCCGAGCAGCACGGGGCCGATGCAGGCGGCGATGGCGGGGTCGGCGTCCACCAGCGGCGCCTTGCGGCCGTCGTGCAGCACGGTGGTCTGCGTGGACAGCGCGTCGAGGCCCTCGCGCACGGCATCGAGCTGCGCGCGGCTCACGAGCGAACCCATGCGCACCGTTTCGTTGCGCGGATTGCCCACCGTGACAGCCGCGAGCTTCGCGCCGATGGCCTCGGCCGCGGCGTCGTACACCTCGGCGGGCACCAGGATGCGGCGGATCGCGGTGCACTTCTGGCCCGACTTGACCGTCATCTCGCGCACCACCTCGCGCACCAGCAGGTTGAACGCCTCGCTGCCGGGCGCGGCGCCGGGCAGCAGCAGGGCGCTGTTGAGGCTGTCGGCCTCGATGTTCGCCCGCACCGAGCGCGCGGCCACCGCCGCATGCGAACGGATCAGTGCGGCCGTCTCGGCCGAGCCGGTGAACGACACCACGTCGAAGGGCTGCAGCGCATCCATCAGGCCGGCCGAGCTGCCGCACACCACCGACAGCGCACCCGCGGGCAGCACGCCCGCATCGACCACATCCTTGACCATGCGCTGCGTGAGCCAGGCGGTCGCGGTGGCGGGCTTCACGATCACCGGCACGCCCGAGAGCAGGGCGGGCGCGGCCTTCTCCCACAGGCCCCACGACGGGAAATTGAAGGCATTGATGAAGAGCGCCACGCCGCGCGTGGGCAGCTGCAGGTGCTGCGACTGAAACACCGGCTCTTTGCCCAGCTTCACCGCGTCGCCGTCGCGCAGCGCGCGCGCGTCGCCGAGCGCATCGCCCCATTTCGCATACTGGCCGAGCGTGAAGATCGCGCCGTCGATGTCGACCGCCGAGTCGTTCTTCACGGTGCCCGAGTTGGCGGTGGCAATCTCGTAGTAGCTGTCGCGGTTTGCCTGCAGCACCTTCACGATGGCTGCGAGCAGCCCGGCGCGCTCGCGGTAGGTCAGCGCGCGCAGCGCGGCGCCGCCCTGTTCGCGCGCAAAAGCGAAGGCTGCGGGCAGGTCGAGGCCGGTGGCATCGACGCGCACGAGTTCGATGCCGAGCACCGGGTCGAAGAGCGGCGTGCCGGCATCTGCACCGCTTTGCCAATGGCCGGCGACGAAATTGGCGAGGCGTTCGGTCATGGGGTGAACTTGATCTGCCCTTCGGGCAACAGGTAGAGAACAAGCGCGCGGCCTTGCGCGACGGTCGGGCGGTGTGCGGTGCCGGGACCGTAGACGCACCAGCCCGCGGGCCGTCCGTCGAAAGTGGCCGCGCTGCCATCCAGCGGCATGATCAGGTCGATCTCGCCGTTCGGATGCGTGTGGTGCGGACCGGCGATGTCCTGCATGTCGACCACGTCGACTGAGAAGCGGTGCAGTGCGTCGTCGGCCTTGAACACGCGGCCGTAGCGGATGCCGCCGCCTTCGCGCTCGCAGAGCCAGCCTTCGGCCACGCCGCCGATGCAGGCCGCGCGCAGGCGCTCGAAACGCGCGCTGCCGGCGCCGTGCTGGGTGTTCAACCATGCCTCGAGTTGCGCGTCGAGCGGCCGCCCGGCGATCTCGGCGGTGAGGCCGGCAATCAGTTGATGAAAATCTTCCTTGCTGGACATGGCGGGCTTCCTGTTGGAGGCTGGCTGGCGGGAACGCCGCCGCGGCAGCGAACTTTTGGTCTCACTTGCGCGATGGCGACGTGTGCAGTATCTTGCTTGTGGCCGAACGATAAGCACCGAGACAATGGGTGTCAAGCAATATAGTGCATCTATGGTGTTTACCCTGAGCGCGCACAATCCTGCCCAGGAACGAGGACTTGCATGAACGAGCATGGAGACGCGGTGCTGGCCACCGCGCCGGAAGGCGGCAACAACGCCGCGCCCGCAGGGGAGGCGAAGCATCCGCTGCTGGCGGCGCTGGGCGAGCGCGTGCGCAACCTGCGCGCGCAGCGCGGCCTCACGCGCAAGGCGGTGGCCGTGGCGGCCGACGTCTCGGAGCGGCATCTGGCCAACCTCGAATACGGCATCGGCAACGCCTCGATCCTCGTGCTGCAGCAGGTGGCGGGCGCGCTGCACTGCTCGCTGGCCGAACTGGTGGGCGACGTGACGACCAGCTCGCCCGAGTGGCTGCTGATCCGCGAACTGCTCGAGAACCGCAGCGAGGCCGACCTGCGCCGCGTGCGCGTCGCGCTCGGCGAACTGCTCGGCACGGCTTCGGTCGACCCGGCGCGGCACCGGCGCATCGCGCTCGTGGGCCTGCGCGGTGCGGGCAAGTCGACCCTGGGCCAGATGCTGGCCGACGACCTCGAGCTGCCTTTCGTGGAACTGAGCCGCGACATCGAGAAGCTTGCGGGCTGCAGCGTGCGCGAGATCCACGACCTCTACGGCACCAACGCCTACCGCCGTTATGAGCGCCGCGCGCTTGAGGAGGCGGTGCAGATCCACAGCGAAGTGGTCATCGCCACGCCGGGCGGCATCGTGTCGGACCCGGCCACCTTCAACGAGCTGCTCGCGCACTGCACCACCGTCTGGCTGCAGGCCCTGCCCGAGGAGCACATGGGCCGCGTGGCCGCGCAGGGCGACACCCGCCCCATGGCCGCGAGCCGCGAAGCGATGGAAGACCTGCGGCGCATCCTCAACGGCCGCGCCGCCTTCTATTCGAAGGCCGACCTGTCGGTGGACACGAGCGGCAAGACGCCGCAGCAAGCGTTCGAGGATCTGCGCGCGCGGGTGCGGGCCGTGCTGGCCTGAAAACGCCGCCTCCGATCGTGATCTTTTCCCCGTTTCGGCGGGTTGCAAATCGCAGCGAATTAAAACGAAAAGCTACAGTCAGACGGGTTTGAGAATAAATCTCATTCCCGTCTGTGCCGCGAGCCTTTTCTCGGTTTGGGAGCGGCGCAGTCGCCGTACTAACCAAGTTTCTTCGCTGTCACACATGCAAAATTCTTCAATCCCGCGCACGCCGGGCGTTCCCACATTCCTGCACCGTCGGCGCCCCGTCGCGCACGCCGTCCAACTCGTCGTCATCGCGAGCGGCCTGGCTGCGCCGTGGCATGCGGTCCTCGCGCAGGCGCGCTCGCCTTCCAGCGCCCTCCCGGCCGTCACCGTGACGGAGGAGCAGGACCGGGGCTACAGCGCAAGCCGCAGCAGCACGGCCACCAAGACCGACACGCCGCTGATCGACACGCCGCAGTCGATCACGGTGGTCACCGAGGACCAGATCCGCGACCAGGGCTCGCAAGGCATGGCCGAGGCACTGCGCTATGTGCCGGGCGTGGGTTTCCAGCAAGGCGAGGGCAACCGCGAGACGCCGATCCTGCGCGGCATCGCGACCACGGCCGACTTCTACATCGATGGCGTCCGCGACGACGTGCAGTACTTTCGCGATCTTTACAACATCGAGCGCGTCGAGGTCCTGCGCGGCCCCAACGCCGTGACCTTCGGTCGCGGCGCCACCGGCGGCCTGATCAACCGCGTGTCCAAGCAGGCCCACTGGCGCCAGTCGCGCAACGCGTCGGTCACGCTCGGTTCGGACAGCAACAAGCGCGTCGCCGTCGACCTGAACCAGCCAGTCGGCGAGCGCCTGGCGTTCCGCCTGAACGCGATGCACGAGGACTCCGACAGCTTCCGCGACGGCGTCTGGCGCCGCCGCAGCGGCATCAACCCCACGCTGGCGTGGAAGCCGACGAACCGCACGCTGGTGACCGCCGGCTACGAGCATTTCCGCGATGACCGGGTTGCCGACCGCGGCTTTCCCTCGTACCAGGGCCGGCCCTTCAATGCCGACCGCGCGACCTTCTTCGGCGATGCCTCCAACAGCCCGACGTGGTCGCGCCTGGATGCCTTCAATCTCGCGGTGGAGCACGAGTTCGAGAACGGCATCACGCTGCGCAACCGCACGCGCGTGGCCGACCAGGACAAGTTCTATCAAAACATCTATCCGAGCGGCATGAATGCCACCGGCACCCGCGCGAAGCTCTCCGCCTACAACAGCGCCACCGGCCGCAAGGGCGTGTTCAACCAGACCGACCTGACCTACGACCTGCAGACCGGCGCGGTGCGCCACAAACTGCTAGCCGGCGTGGAGCTGGGCAGCCAGGACACGACGAACTTCCGCACCACCGGATACTTCCCGGGCGACAAGAAGTCGATCGAGGTTGCGGTGTCCAACCCGGTCACGCATCTGCCCGTTGCCTTCCGCCCCTCGGGCACGGACGGCAACAACAACGGCACCGCCAAGGTCGCATCGTTCTACCTGCAGGACCAGGTCGAGCTGAGCCCGCAGTGGCAGCTGATCGGCGGCCTGCGCATGGACCGCTTCCGGGTCGATTTCGCCGACAACCGCAAGGGCAAGGGCGACGTGTACGACGTCTCGGACAACCTGCTGTCCCCACGCGTCGGCCTGATCCACAAGCCGATGGCCAACCTGTCGCTGTATGCGAACTACAGCGTGGCATACCTGCCGCGCGCGGGTGACCAGCTGTCGTCGCTGTCGCTGTCGAATGCGGCGCTGGAACCCGAGAAGTTCCGCAACTACGAACTCGGCGCCAAGTGGGACGTGCATCCCCACCTGGCCCTGACTGCGGCGCTGTTCCGGCTCGACCGCGCCAACGTCGTGGTGCTCGATCCGTCCGACCCGGCCGGCACGCGCACCATCCTCGGCAAGGGCCAGCGCACCGAAGGCCTCGAACTGGGGGTGAGCGGGCACATCACGCCCGCATGGTCGGTGGCCGGCGGCTATGCCTACACCGACGCCAGGTTCGTGGCGGACACCTCGGCCACGCTGCGCGAAGGCGGCGCCGTGGCCCAGGTGCCCAAGCATGCGCTCACGCTGTGGAACCGCTACGACTTCACGCCGGACTGGGGCGCGGGCCTGGGCGCCATCTACCGCACCAAGTCGTTCGCGACCAACGAGCAGGTCGCCACCAAGGCAGCGCCCCTGCCCAACGTGGTGCTGCCGGGCTACCTGCGCTTCGACGCCGCGCTCTACTACCGGGTGAACGCCGACATGAACGTGCAGCTCAACGTCGAGAACCTGTTCGACAAGAAGTACTACGCCAACGCGCACAACGCCAACAACATCAGCCCCGGTTCGCCGCGTGCATTCCGCGTGACGCTGAACGCCGCCTTCTGATGGCGCCCCCCGACGGGGGACCACGACCCGCCAGCCGCAGCCATGCGGCTGGCGGGTTTTTCTTGGGACTACGCCAGGCACGCGGCCACTGCTTGACATGCCACAGAATATGCATAATGATGCATGTCATCGCATCTGTTGATGCAGTATTCTTCTCATCATCACTCCTTGGAGACGGTATGGCCGACAGCACTCCCGCTAACACTCCTGCACCGCGCGTGGACTACCGCACCGAGCCCGGCCTTTATCGGCACTGGAAGCTCAGCGTGGAAGGCAGCGTGGCCCGCCTGGTGCTCGACATCGCCGAGGACGGCGGCATCCGCCCGGGCTACAAGCTCAAGCTCAACAGCTACGACCTGGGCGTGGACGTCGAGCTCAACGACGCGCTCAACCGCGTGCGCTTCGAGCATCCCGAGGTGCGCAGCGTGATCGTGACCAGCGGCAAGGACCGGATCTTCTGCTCGGGCGCCAACATCTTCATGCTCGGCGTCTCGAGCCACGCCTGGAAGGTGAACTTCTGCAAGTTCACCAACGAGACGCGCAACGGCATCGAGGATTCGTCGAAGCACTCGGGCCTCAAGTTCATCGCGGCCGTGAACGGCGCCTGCGCCGGCGGCGGCTACGAGCTGGCCCTGGCCTGCGACGAGATCGTGCTGGTGGACGATCGCTCCTCGGCCGTGTCGCTGCCCGAGGTGCCGCTGCTCGGCGTGCTGCCCGGCACCGGCGGCCTGACCCGCGTGACGGACAAGCGCCATGTGCGCCACGACCTGGCCGACATCTTCTGCACCAGCGTGGAAGGCGTGCGCGGCCAGCGCGCGGTCGAATGGCGCCTGGTCGACGCGATCGCCAAGCCCGCGCAGTTTGCCGCCACCGTGCAGGAACGTGCCGCGCAACTGGCAGCCGGCAGCGACCGCCCGGCCGGCGCCAAGGGCGTGGCGCTGACCCGCCTCGAGCGCACCGACAGCGCCGACGGCATCGTCTACAGCCACGTCGACGTGAAGATCGACCGCAGCAAGCGCACCGCCACGATCACCGTCAAGGCGCCCACAGGCGCACAGCCGGCCGACGTGGCCGCCATCGAGGCCGCGGGCGCCGCCTGGTGGCCGCTCGCGATGTGCCGCGAACTCGACGACGCCATCCTCAACCTGCGCACCAACGAGCTCGACATCGGCACCTGGCTGCTCAAGACCGAAGGCGATGCCGATGCGGTGCGCGCGTCGGACGCCGTGATGCTGGCCCACAAGGACCACTGGCTGGTGCGCGAGACCCTCGGCGCGCTGCGCCGCACGCTGGCGCGGCTCGACGTGTCCTCGCGCAGCCTGTTCGCGCTGGTCGAGGCCGGCTCCTGCTTTGCCGGCACGCTCGCCGAACTGGCCTTTGCCGCCGACCGCAGCTACATGCTCGCGCTGCCCGACGATGCCGAGCGCGCGCCGAAGCTGGTGTTGAACGAATTCAACTTCGGCTTCTTCCCGATGGTCAACGACCAGAGCCGCCTGCAGCGCCGCTTCTACGAAGAGGCCGCGCCGCTCGAGGCCGCGCGCGCCGCAGCCGGCCAGCCGCTCGATGCCGACCAGGCGCTGAAGCTCGGCCTCGTCACCGCTGCGCCCGACGACATCGACTGGGACGACGAGATCCGCATCGCCATCGAGGAGCGCGCCGCCATGTCGCCCGACGCGCTCACCGGCCTCGAAGCCAACCTGCGCTTTGCGAGCCGCGAGAACATGGCCACCCGCATCTTCGGCCGGCTCACCGCCTGGCAGAACTGGATCTTCAACCGCCCCAACGCCGTCGGCGACAAGGGTGCCTTGAAGGTCTACGGCACCGGCGAGAAGGCCGGCTTCGATTTGAACCGCGTGTGAACTGGCAGCCCCTACAACCCAAGGAACAACGATGAGCACGATCAACTACAGCGAGAAGATCCCCAACAACGTCAACCTCGGCGAAGACCGCACGCTGCAGCGCGCGCTCGAAGGCTGGCAGCCCAACTTCATCAACTGGTGGGACGACGTGGGCCCCGAGGGCTCGACCAACCACGAGGTGTACCTGCGCACGGCCGTGAGCGTCGACCCGCAAGGCTGGGCGCAGTTCGGCCACGTGAAGATGCGCGACTACCGCTGGGGCATCTTCCTGAACCCGGGCGATGCCAACCGCGAGGTCCACTTCGGCGACCACAAGGGCGAGAAGGCCTGGCAGGACGTGCCCGGCGAGCATCGCGCCAACCTGCGCCGCATCATCGTGACGCAGGGCGACACCGAGCCCGCCTCGGTCGAGCAGCAGCGCCACCTGGGCCTGACCGCGCCGTCGATGTACGACCTGCGCAACCTGTTCCAGATCAACGTCGAGGAGGGCCGCCACCTCTGGGCCATGGTCTACCTGCTGCACAAGCACTTCGGCCGCGACGGCCGCGAGGAAGCCGAGGCGCTGCTGCAGCGCACCTCCGGCGACGTCGACAACCCGCGCATCCTCGGTGCCTTCAACGAGCGCACGCCCGACTGGCTCGCGTTCTTCATGTTCACCTATTTCACCGACCGCGACGGCAAGTTCCAGCTGTCGGCGCTGGCCGAAAGCGCCTTCGATCCGCTCGCGCGCACCACCAAGTTCATGCTGACCGAAGAGGCGCACCACATGTTCGTGGGCGAGAGCGGCGTCTCGCGCGTGCTCTCGCGCACCGCGCAGGTCATGAACGAGCTCAAGACCGACGACCCGCAGAAGGTGCGCGCCGCCGGCGCCATCGACCTGGGCACCATCCAGCGCTACCTGAACTTCCACTACAGCGTGACCATCGACCTGTTCGGCGCCGACCAGTCGAGCAATGCCGCCATCTTCTACAGCTCGGGCCTGAAGGGCCGCTACGAGGAAGGCAAGCGAGGCGACGACCACGTGCTCAAGGGCCAGACCTACAAGGTGCTCGAGGTCAAGGACGGCCAGCTCCTCGAGAAGGACGTGCCGATGCTCAACGCGCTCAACGAAGTGCTGCGCGACGACTTCATCAAGGACTCGGTGGCCGGCGTCGGCCGCTGGAACAAGGTGCTCGAGAAGGCCGGCATTCCGACCCGCCTCGTGGTGCCGCACAAGGCTTTCAACCGCCAGATCGGCGCGCTCGCGGGCATCAAGATGTCACCCGAGGGCCGCGTGGTGAACGAGGTCGAATGGGCCGCCAAGCGCGACGAATGGCTGCCGAGCGCCGAGGACTTCGCCTTCGTGGCATCGTTGATGGGCCGCGTGGTCGAGCCGGGCAAGTTCGCCGGCTGGATCGCACCGCCGGTGATGGGCATCAACCGCCAGCCCGTCGACTTCGAGTACGTGCGTTTCGGGTAATTGGTATTGCTCCTTCCCCCTTTGGGGGAAGGCTGGGATGGGGGCCGGCAGCGTGACCACGACCAACGCCGCTGGCCCCCACCCAACCCTCCCCCGGAAGGGGAGGGCTTCAGGAGAAACAACATGGACATGGCCGTCGAAGCCGGGATCATCAAGCAGCATCTGATCGATCCCGAGATCTGCATCCGCTGCAACACCTGCGAGGCCACCTGCCCGGTCAACGCGATCACGCACGACGACAACAACTACGTCGTGCGGGCCGACGTCTGCAACGGCTGCATGGCCTGCATCTCGCCGTGTCCCACGGGCTCGATCGACAACTGGCGCACCGTGCCCGTGGTGCGCGCGTACACGATCGAGGAGCAGCTGACCTGGGAGTCGCTGCCGCCCGAACTGCCGCCCGAGGAACTCGAGGCCGCGGGAGCATCCGCGGAGCCCACCGCGGCACTGGCCGTGCCCGCAGACAGCACCGCCGCGGTCGAATCGCTCGAGCCCGCCTTCAATTCCGCGCAGTTCGGCGCCACCGTGCCGCCCTGGTCGGCCGCGCACGCCTACACCAACCTTTTTCCCCCGAAGACCCCGACCACCGCCACCGTGGTCGGCAACTTCAACTGCACCGAAGCCGGCTTCGAGAGCGAGACGCACCACATCGTGCTCGACTTCGGCGTGGTGCCGTTCCCGGTGCTCGAGGGCCAGTCGATCGGCATCGTGCCGCCGGGCACCGACGCGCTGGGCAAGCGCCACCATGCGCGGCAGTACTCGGTGGCGAGCCCGCGCAATGGCGAGCGGCCCGGCTACAACAACGTCTCGCTCACGGTGAAGCGCGTCACCGAGGACCACCAGGGCCACCCGGTGCGCGGCATCGCCTCGAACTACCTCTGCGACCTCAAGGTCGGCGACACGGTGCAGGTGGTCGGGCCGTTCGGCGCCTCGTTCCTGATGCCGAACCATCCGAAGTCGCACATCGTGATGATCTGCACCGGCACCGGCAGCGCCCCCATGCGCGCGATGACCGAATGGCGCCGGCGCCTGCGCAAGAGCGGCAAGTTCGAGGGCGGCAAGCTCATGCTGTTCTTCGGTGCGCGCACCCAGCAGGAGCTGCCGTACTTCGGCCCGCTGCAGTCGCTGCCGAAGGATTTCATCGACATCAACCTCGCGTTCTCGCGCACGCCCGGCAGCCCCAAGCGCTACGTGCAGGACCTGATGCGCGAACGCGCGGCCGACCTCGCGGTGCTGCTGAAGGACGGTGCGAGCCACTTCTATGTCTGCGGCCTCAAGAGCATGGAAGAGGGCGTGGTGCTCGCGCTGCGCGACATCGCGAAGGAGGCGGGGCTCGACTGGGACGGCGTGGGCGATGCGCTCAAGCGCGAAGGCCGGCTGCACCTCGAAACCTACTAAGCTGCGGCGAATGAAGTTCGCCGACTTTCATGCGGGCCAGGTCGTCGAGGCCGGGCCCTACGTGCTGAGCGAAGCCGAACTGGTTCGCTTCGCGAAGGACTACGACCCGCAGTGGTTCCACACCGACGCCGAAGCCGCGGCCGGCAGCCCCTTCGGCGGGCTCATTGCGAGCGGCTGGCACACCTGCGCGATCGCGATGCGCCTCGTCGTCGGTGCCGCGCTCGAGGGGTCTGAGTCGTTCGCTTCGCCGGGGCTCGAGCATGTGCGCTGGCCCAACCCCGTGCGGCCGGGCGATGCGCTGCGGCTCGTGGCCGACGTGATCGAGGTGCGGCGCTCCGACAAGCGGCCCACGCTCGGCATCCTGCGCTGGCGCTGGCGGCTGTTCAACCAGCGCGAGATGCTGGTGCTCGATGCCGAGGTCACGAGCCTGTTCAGGCTCCAAGCTGCGGCCTGATCAAGAAAAAGCCCGCAACGCGAGGCTGCGGGCTCCGGCCGCGGGTGCCGCGGCGCGCTCACTTACTTCCTGATCTCGGCGCCGCCCGAGCCTTGGCCCTTGGCGCCGGCTTTCGCGCCGACCGCGGGTGCCTTCACCGCACCACCGGCCGAGCCCACGGCGCCGGTCGCGCTGTTGAGCGTGCCGCCCACCGTGTTGGTCACCCCGCCTGCCGCATTGGTGGCACCGCCCACGGCCTGCGTCGCACCGCCGACCGTGCCCGTGGCGGTGTTGGCCGCGCCGCCCACGGCGCCCGTTGCCCCGCCGAGCACGCCGCCGACAGCGTTGCCCACGCCGCCAACCGCGTTGCCGCTCGCATCGGTGGCCGCGCTGCCGCTGCCCCCGGTGCTGGCGTTCGCACCGGCGGCCGTGCCGCTGCGCGCATTGGCGCCCGCCGCGGGGGTGGCCTGGCGCGCGCCGGTGGCGCTGCCTGACGCGTTCACATCCGCATTCACGCCCACACCGACACCGACGCCCTGCGCCTGGACCAAGCCGCTCGCTGCGAGCAGGCCGGCGAGCAGTGCGCCGAGGACGATGGTCTTGTTGTGTTGTTGTTGTTGCTTCATGGGTGAGATTCCTTTCGCTGTTGTGGAAGAACCGACCGGCTTCGATCGGTTCGGGTGCCACCATCGCCACAACTCCGTTTGTCGCCATGTGCGCCGTCGGCGCGCGTGGGTGTGGGCGCCCTCCGTCGGCGGAAACGGGATGTCGAACGTTAGGCCGGCCAGTGCATCAAGGCAGCAAATGTGTTCGAAAGAAGGCCGTTGTGCACTGATTAACGCTCGGTAACACCGCCGCCCGAATGACCGTGCGACGCAAAGGGTCTGCCGCACACCGGCCCGGCATCAATCCTTTCACGCAACTAATAATGTTGCATGAAACGAGACAGCAAGCTTTCCGGCGTCCTCCACGCGCTTCTCCACATGGCCGAGATGGACGGACCCGTCACGTCCGAAACGCTCGCCATGGCGATGCAGACCAACCCCGTCGTGGTGCGGCGCGTGATGGCCGGCCTGCGCGAGGCGGGCTTCGTGAGTTCGGCCAAGGGACATGGCGGCGGGTGGGTGCTGTCGTGCCCGCTCGACGCGGTGACGCTCGGCGACATCCACCAGGCGGTGGGCTCGCCGGCGCTGTTGGCCATCGGCAACCGCACCGAAAGCCCGGGCTGCATCGTCGAGCAGGCCGTGAATGCGGCGCTCGACGGCGCCTGCCGCGATGCCGAGGCGCTGCTGCTCGAACGTTTCAACAGCATCACGCTGGCCGATCTCTCCAAGGACTTTCATCGCCGCATGACGGGCGGCGGTTTCAACCTCAAGGACATTCAACATGCACTATGACGCTCTGGTCGTGGGCGGCAGTTTCGCCGGCCTTTCCGCTGCTCTGCAGCTCGCGCGCGCGCGAAAAAACGTCTGCATCGTCGATGCAGGGGCGCCGCGCAACCGCTTCGCCGAAGCCGCGCACGGCTTCTTCGGGCAGGACGGCACGCCGCCCCTGAAGATGATTGCCGATGCGCGCGCCAAGGTGCTCGCCTATCCGAACGCCAGCTTCATCGAAGGCCGCGTGACCGAGGCCCGGCCCGATGGGGCCGGTGGCTTCGCGGCCACGCTCGAAGACGGCCGGCAGCTCTCGGCCGCGCGCATCGTGCTGGCCTTCGGCGTGGAGGATGGGTTTCCCGACATCGCCGGCGTGCGCGAGCGCTGGGGCCAGAGCGTGCTGCACTGCCCGTACTGCCACGGCTACGAGGTCAGCGGCCGGCGGCTCGGCGTGCTGATCGAGCCGCCGCACACGCCCGATCACGCGATCCTGTTCACCGAATGGGGTCCTGCCACGCTGTTCCTCCACGGTGGCAGCCTGCCGGACGCGGAGATGCGCGCGAAGCTCGAGGCGCGCGGCGTGGCGATCGAGCCGGGCCGCATCGCGGCGCTCGAGGGGCCGTCGCCCAACGCGCTGTCGAGCGTGCGTTTCGAGGACGGCCGGCGCGTGCCGCTCGATGCGATGTTCCTCGTGCCGCGCACGCGGCTCGCGAGCCCGCTCGCCGAGCAGCTCGGCTGTGCGATCGACGCGGGCGGCTTCGGCCCGGTGATTCGCACCGACGCCATGAAGATGACCACCGTGCCCGGCGTGTTCGCAGCCGGCGATGCGGCCATGATGTTCCACAACGCCACCATGGCCTCGGCCGACGGGGTGATGGCCGGGATCTCGCTGCACCGGGCGTCGGTCTTCGGCGGCTGATCGAAGCGGCCCCAAAAAATCAGGCTATAATTCGCGGCTCGAAATGCGGGAATAGCTCAGTTGGTAGAGCGCAACCTTGCCAAGGTTGAGGTCGAGAGTTCGAGACTCTTTTCCCGCTCCACATTTCATGCAAAAGGCCACCCCTGCGGTGGCCTTTTGCTTTTGCGGCCGCAGCCGCCGTGTTTTCAGCCCTTGGCCGGCAGCACCATGCCGCGGCTCTCGCCGAAGCCGATGCGCGCATGGCCGGGCTTCTCGCACCAGCCGCGCAGCATCACCGCGTCGCCATCCTCGAGAAAGCCGCGCTGCTCGCCGTGCGCCAGCGTGACCGGGCTCTGCGCCGCGCGCGTCAGCTCGATGATCGCGCCGGCCTCGCCCGGACCGGGCCCCGACACCGTGCCGCTGCCGAACAGATCGCCCGGGTTGAGCTTGCAGCCGCCCACGGTGTGGTGCGCCACCATCTGCGCCACGCTCCAGTACTGGTGCCTGAAGCTCGTGCGCGACAGGCGTGAGGCGCCATGGCCGCCGCTGCGCGCCTGCTCGCTTTCGAGCCAGACTTCGAGCTGGATGTCGATCGCGCCGTTTTCACGGTTCTGCGCGTCTTCCAGGTAGGCCAGCGGCTGGGGATCGGCGGGCGCGCGGGTCCATGCCTGGCGATAGGGCGCGAGCGCTTCCATCGTCACGATCCATGGCGAGACGGTGGTCGCGAAGTTCTTCGCCAGGAACGGCCCGAGCGGCGCCATTTCCCAGAACTGGATGTCGCGCGCCGACCAGTCGTTGAGCAGGCCGATGCCGAAGATGTGGTCCTCGGCATGCGCGAGCGGGATCGCCTCGCCGGCCGCGTTGCCCGCGCCGATCCAGATGCCGAGTTCGAGCTCGTAGTCGAGCCGCGCGCAGGCATGGTAGGTCGGCGCCTTCGCGCCGGGGGCCAGCGTCTGGCCCATCGGACGGTGGAAGCGCTGGCCGCTGACGCCGATGGTCGAGACACGCCCGTGGTAGGCGGTCGGGATCCAGCGGAAGTTCGGCGTCACGTCGCCGTCGGGGTTCATGAGCCGGCTGATGTTCAGCGCGTGGTCGATCGAGGTGTAGAAGTCGGTGTAGTCACCGATGCGCGCCGGCACCGTGAATTCGACCTCGGCCTGCGGCACCAGGCACTCGCGCATCGCTTCGGCAGTGGCTGCGGTCGCATCCGCGTGCAGCAGCGCGAAGAGCGCATGGCGCAAGGCCAGCCACGCGCTGCCGCCGAGCGCGAAGAGATCGTTCAGCGCGGGCAGCGCCGCGGCGCGCGCCGCATCGAGTGCAAGGCCGTCGAGCAGCGGGCGCGTCGCGAGTGCGGCCATGTCGACCACCTGGTCGCCGATCGCCACGCCGCCGCGGAACGGCTCGGGGCTACCAAGGCGGCGGAACACAGCATGCGGCAGGTTCTGTATCGGAAAGTCGCTGCCCGCGGCATTGGCGCTGGCGACCCAGCTGCGCGCGTCGGCATCGTGCGTGTGATTGAGCGTGATCATGGCCTTGGCCTTCGCGCGTCAGACCGACGCCATCAGAGCATCGTCGAAGATCGCCACGGCACGCGTCCAGCCCGCCGAGGCGCCGCGGATCTTGTGCGGGAAGCAGCTGATGAAGAAGCCCGTGGGCGGCAGCACCTCGAGGTTGTGCAGCTTCTCGATGTGGCAGTAGCCGATGTCGCGGCCGGCCTTGTGGCCTTCCCAGATCAGCGAGGCGTCGTTCGTCTCGCCGTATTTCTTAGCCGTGTGCACGAAGGGCGCGTCCCAGCTCCATGCGTCGGTGCCCGTGAGGCGCACGCCGCGCTCCAGCAGGTACATCGTGGCTTCATAGCCCATGCCCGCGCCGGCCGAGACGTAGTCGGGATTGCCGTAGCGTTCCCCGGCGCGCGTGTTGACCACCACGATCTCGAGCGGGCTCAGCGTGTGGCCGATGCGCTTGAGCTCGGCTTCCACGTCGGCCGCGGTCACCACGTAGCCGTCCTCGAAATGGCGGAAGTCGAGCTTCACGCCCGGCTGGAAGCACCATTCGAGCGGCACGTCGTGGATCGCGATCGCGGGTTTCTTCTCGCCGAGCGCCTTGTCCATGGTCGAGTGGAAGTGGTAGGGCGCATCGAGGTGCGTGCCGTTGTGCGTCGACAGCTGCACCAGCTCGACCGCCCAGCCTTCGCCGTCGGGCAGGTCTTCCTTCTTCAGGCCCGGGAAAAAAGGCTCGATCTGCTCGTAGGTCTGTTCGTGCGTGAAGTACTGGATCTTCGGCGCGAAGGCCGGCGGGTCGGAGAGCACGTCGTTCTCCAGGAAGATCGACAGGTCGACGAATTTGCGTGGCATCGGGGGCTCCTTCTTTGGGGTTTCGGATGGATGCGGGTTCTACGGCTGCTGCCATCGCAACAACCGCTTCTCCGCAAAAGCCAGCAGCGCATTGCTCACGAAGCCGATCAGCCCGAGCAGCACGATGCCGGCAAAGAGGTCGCTCGCGCGAAAGGCGCGCGCCGCGAGAAGAATGGCCTGGCCGAGCCCGGTTTGCGAGGCGATCATTTCGCCCACCACCGCCACGATCAGCGCGATGGTCAGCGCGAGCCGCATGCCGGCAAGGATGTCGGGCAGCGCATTGGGCAGTCCGACCTTCCAGACGAAGGCGGCGCGCGACATCTGCAGGCAGCGCGCCACTTCGGCGAGCCGCGGCTCCACCGCCGCGAAGCCGTGCACCGTGGCCAGCAGCACCGGCCACATGGCGCCGAAGGCGACGACGAACAGCACCATGTTCGGGTTCAGGCCGAAGATCGAGATCGCGAGCGGCAGCAGCGCCGAGGCCGGCAGCGGCCGCACGAACTCGAGCGTCGGCTGCACCCAGGCACGCACCGCGGGCGACACCCCGATGGCCGCACCGAGCACCACGCCGAACAGCGACGCGAGCAGCCAGCCCTGCACCATGCGGCCCACCGTCGCCTGCGTGTAGGCGAGCAGTTCGCCGTTGCCGCCATCGCCCTTCAGGTTGAGCCCCTCGAGCAGGCTCGCGAAGGTGGCCTGCGGCGTCGGCAGGAACACGCGACTCACCCAGCCCGCATTGCTCGCGATCCACCACAGCGCCACCAGCGCGCCGAACACGGCGAGCGGACCGAACCAGTCCGAGGCGGTTCGATGTTTCACATCGCTCATGGCAGCACCCCCATGCGCCGCGCCACCGTGCGCTGCAGCAGCACCATGCCCGCATTGACCGCGAAGCCCACCACCCCGATCCAGCCCAGCCAGGCGAGCATCAGCGCGGGATCGAAGCTCTGCTGCGCGATCATCATCGCGTAGCCCATGCCATGCGGATTGGCCGCGATCTCGACCGTGACGGCCACCACCAGCGCCACCGCCACGCCGAGCCGCAGCGCGACGAAGAGCCGCGGCACGATCGCCGGCAGCACGATCTTGAAGGCACGCTCGCGTGCCGACAGCCCGAGCACGCGGCTCACTTCGAGCAGGCGCGGTTCGATCTGCTGCACGGCCGACTGCACCAGCACCAGCAGCGGCCAGAACGTGGCAAAGCCGACGATCGCCACTTCCATGCGCACGCCGAAACCGAAGGCCAGCATCGCGAGCGGAATCAGCGCCACCGACGGCACCGGCCGCAGCACCTCGATCGACAGCGAGCCGAGCCGCGCCGCGCGGCGCGAAAGCCCCAGCACCAGCCCGAGCGCAATGCCGAGCACCGCGCCCAGCAACAGCCCGAGCGCCGCGGTGCCGAGCGTGAAACCCGTGGCCTCCCAGAGCAAGCCGTCGAGCGCCGCGCCGACGAAGGCCTTCGCCGCTGCACTGGGCGGCGCGAGCGCATCGCTGCCCAGCGCCGCCGCGCGCCGCGCGTACCACTCGAAGGCGCCGATCAGCAGCGCAGGCAGCACCCACGGCCGCAACCAGCGAAGCAGGCGCGGTTCAGTCATGGCTCTGCTCGATGAAGGCGAAGAGCTCGCGCCGCAGCCGCAGGTAGTCGGGGTGCTCCTTGGTCGTGAGCTGGTCGCGCGGGCGCGGGATCTTCACGTCGATCATGCGCGCGAGGCTCGGCCGTCCCGGGCCGGGATTGGCCTGCAGCGCGATCACGCGGTCGCCGAGGTAGATCGCCTCTTCGAGGTCGTGCGTGACGAACAGCACCGTCAGGCCGTCGTCGCGCACCAGCCGCGCCAGTTCGTCCTGCAGGCCCTGGCGCGTGAGCGCATCGAGCGCGCCGAAGGGCTCGTCCATCATCATGAGCTCGGGCTTCTGCGCCAGGCAGCGCGCGATCTGCGCGCGCTGCTGCATGCCGCCCGAAAGCTGCACCGGAAACTTCTGCGCATGCTTCGCCAGGCCCACCTTCGCGAGCACCTCGGCGATGCGCGGCGCACGCGCGGCTTTGGCCACGCCGGCCGCTTCGAGCGCGAGGCTCACGTTGCCTTCGACCGTGCGCCAGGGCAGCAGCGCGCGGCCGTAGTCCTGGAACACGAAGGCCACCTCGCGCGAGGGCGCATCGACCGCCACGCCGTTGCGCCGCACCGCGCCGGCGCTCGCCGCCACCAGGCCGCTGGCCGCGCGCAGCAGCGTGGTCTTGCCGCAGCCGCTTGGGCCCACGATGCAGACGAACTCGCCGCGCGCCACGTCGAACGACGTGGGCGACAGGATCTCGCGCCCGCCGAGACGGATCGCGACGCCGTCGAAGCGAAGGAAGTCGGCCCCGGCGCTCACTTGGCGATCAGCTTCGCGACGTCGATCGGGGTCTTGAGCATGTCCTGGTCCTTCATCAGGCCGACCCAGTAGCCCAGCTGCTTCTCGGTCACGGTCGGGCCGGGCGGCGAGATCTGGATCTTCGCGAGCACCTCGGGCGGCAGCTTGATGTACTTGCCGATGGCCGCGCGCACCTTGGCATCGTTCTTCGGCTGCTGCATGAAGGCGGCGGCCTCGATCAGCGACTCGCGGAACGCGCGCGCCGCCGCCGGATGCTTCTGCACCCACTCGCGCTTGGCCGCATGCACGATGGTCTGGTTGTTCTCGGGCAGGAAGGTCGAGTAGTACGACGCCACGTAGCCCGCGCCGCTGTCGGTGATGCGGCTCATGAACGGATCGGCCGACACCACCGCATCGACCGAGCCGCCGCGCAGCAGGTCGGCATGCTGCGGGAACGAGGCCTCGACGAAGTTGACCTTGCGGTGGTCCACGCCGCTGTCCTTGAGCCAGGCACGGAAGGTCACGTGCAGGAAGGCGCCGAGCCCCGGCACGCCGATCTTCTTGCCCACGCAGTCCTGCGGCGTCTTGATGTTCGAGCCCGCGCGCGCCACCAGCCCGAAGCCGGTGATGGTCTTCGACGTGAGGCCGCCGCCGGCCACGAGCACGAGGTCGAGCCCGCCGTCGACCGCCTGCAGGAACACCGAAGGCGTGGGCCCGCCGATCTGCAGCGAGTCGGACTGCAGCGCCGCGGAAATGGTGGAGTTGAGCGGAATGAACTTGAGCGCCACATCGAGGTTGCGCTTCTTGAAGTAACCCTCTTCGGCGGCCACGAAGACCGAGGCGAAGTCGGACACGGCCGTGTAGCCGAACACGATCTTTGGGTTCTCCTGCGCGCGCGCGGGCAGCGCCGCGGCGGCCGATGCGGCGCCCAGCGCCGACAGCAGGGTGCGTCGATTCATCATGTCTTTTGTCTCCTTGAGTTTGTTTTCTTGCGGGTGAGCTTGGGTCGCGGCAGCGCGGCGCGCAGCCCGCCGACGATGAAGTCGACGAGCATCGGCGCCACGGCCGGATCGCTGCGCCGGTTCTCGCCGCGCGACAGCCGCTCGATGCGCGTGTCGTTCAGGTGGTGCAGCAGCGCACCGAGCGCGAACTGGTAGCCCCACGCGGCCTGCCCGCGCGCGGCATGCGGCAGCGCGACGTGCAGCGCGTCGATATAGGCCTCGGCCAGCGGATCGAAGTAGCCGCGCAGCACGCGGTCGGCTTCCTCGGTGGCGTGGTACAGCTCGCGCGCCACCAGCAGCGCGTAGTACTCGCCCTCGGCGCTCGCGCGCAGCGCCAGCACGGGCGCGGTGAAGGCCTCGATGATGCGCGGCAGCGTGCGTGCGTCGTCGGGGTCGATGTCGACTGCCGCGAGCCCCGCAAGCCGCTCCTCGATGCTGTGGCTCCAGTGCTCGAAGATGGCATGGAAGAGCTCGTGCTTCGGGCCGAAGTAGTAGCCCACCAGCGCGAGCGGTACGGCCGCCTCTTCGGCGATCTGGCGGATCGTGACCGCGTGGTAGCCATGCTGCGCGAAGAGCTTCTCGGCGGCCAGCAGGATGGCCTGCCGGCGGTCGGGCCGCGGCGCCTCGGCGGCCGCGGGCGAGCGCTTGCGGCTGCTTCGCCGGGCGGTGGGGGTGCGCGCATCCATGGCCGGTATTGAACGCCTGTACAAAACTGTTGAACACACGTGCAAACCCTGAGGTCTATTCCTCTTGAGCCGCGCGTGGCGCGGCATTACGCTCGTGCCCATGCCTGCGCCCAACCTTCCTGCCCCCAACATCCCCCAGATCCGCCTGTACCAGGACTGGCTGCGCGACGAGCGCGGCCTTTCGTTCGACAGCTACGACGCGCTCTGGCGCTGGTCGGTGACCGACCTCAATGCGTTCTGGCAGAGCATCTGGGACTACATGGGCATGCACTCGCCCACGCCGCACACGGCGGTGCTGGCCGAGGCGCGCATGCCCGGCGCGACGTGGTTCCCCGGCGCGCAGGTCAACTACGTGCGCGAGGTGCTGCGCCATGCCGACGCGGCGCATGCGGCCGGCATGCCCGCGATCGTGAGCGACGACGAACTCGGCCAGGTGCGCGAGATGTCCTGGCCCGCGTTGCGCCGCCAGGTGGCCTCGGTGGCGCTCACGCTGCGCGCGCTCGGCGTGCGGCGCGGCGACCGCGTGGCCGCCTACATGCCGAACGTGCCCGACACGATGGTGGCCTTCCTCGCGTGCTCGAGCATCGGCGCGGTGTGGAGCGTGTGCGCGCCCGACATGGGCACGGCCGCGGTGGCCGACCGCTTCCGCCAGATCGAGCCCACGCTGCTGATCGCGGCCGACGGCGTGCACTACGGCGGCAAGCCCATTGACCGCAGCGCCGTGGTGCAGGAACTGCGCGACGCGCTGCCCAGCGTGCAGAAGCTGCTGTTGCTGCGCACGCCGCATGCCGCGCGCCAACTCGCGGCCGACGCCGACTGGCTGGGCGCCATCGCGCGCGACGATGCCGAGGTGGCGGCCTTCGAGCCCGAGTGGCTGCCCTTCGACCATCCCATCTGGATCGTCTATTCGAGCGGCACCACCGGCCTGCCCAAACCCATCGTGCACGGGCAGGGCGGCATCCTCCTCACGATGTACGCCTGCGGCCTGCACAACGACGTGGGCGCGAGCTACGGCGCCAACAACTTCGGCGAGCGCTTCCACTGGTACAGCTCGACCGGCTGGGTCATGTGGAACTGCCAGCTCGGGGGCCTGGCCTTCGGCGCGACCGCGGTCATCTACGACGGGCATCCGGCGGGCAGCAAGGAAAAGCCCGACTGGGCCGTGCTCTGGCGCTTCGCCGCCAAGCACCGCATCACCTTCTTCGGCGCAGGCGCGGCCTATTTCACCAACTGCATGAAGGCCGGCGTGGTCGCGGCCGACTGCGGCGATCTATCGCGCGTGCGCGCGCTCGGCAGCACCGGCTCGCCGCTGTCGGAAGAGGTGCAGCGCTGGGGCACGGAGCAGTTTCGCCTCGCCAAGGCAGCGGTCGCGGGCGCACCGAGCGCCGCGCCGGGCCGCCCCAAGCAAGCGAGCGGCCCCCTCGGGGGGCAGCGAGGACACGAAGTGCCGGAGCGTGGGGGCGATGTCTGGTGGTGCAATATTTCCGGCGGCACGGATTTCTGCGGCGCCTTCATCGGTGGCAACCGCGAGCTGCCCGAAGTGCCCGGCCAGATGCAGTGCCGCGAACTCGGCCATGCCGTCGAAGCCTGGAACGAAGCGGGCGAGCCGGTCATCGGCGAGGTGGGCGAGCTGGTCTGCACGCAGCCGATCCCGTCGATGCCGCTGTGTTTCTGGGGCGACGAAGGGAACGCGCGCTACCTGTCGAGCTACTTCGATACCTATCCGGGTGTCTGGCGCCATGGCGACTGGATCAGGATCGGCGAGGACGGCGGCTGCATCATCTACGGCCGCAGCGACGCGACCATCAACCGGCAGGGCCTGCGCATGGGCACGAGCGAGATCTACAGCGCCGTCGAAGGCCTCGCCGAGGTGCTCGATTCGATGGTGGTCGACCTCGAATACCTCGGCCGCGACAGCTACATGCCGCTGTTCGTGGTGCTGCGTCCCGGCGTCGCGCTCGACGATGCGATGCGCACGAAGATTCACAACGCCATCAAGACCTCGCTCTCGCCGCGCTTCCTGCCGAACGAAATCTTCCAGGTGGCGGAGATCCCGCGCACGCTGTCGGGCAAGAAGCAGGAGCTGCCGATCAAGAAGCTGCTGCTCGGCCAGCCGATCGAGAAGGTGGTCAACCGCGAGGCCATGGCCAACCCCGGGTCGCTCGACTGGTTCGTCGCGTTCGCGGCGGAGCGGGCGCCTGCGTCGGCGGTGCAGGACAAAGCCTAGCTCGCGTCGTGGAAGATGATGCCGAGCGTGTGCCGCTGCCCCGAACGCACGCGGCTCACGCCATGGCGCATGGTCACGCGGTAGGTGCCGCGCGTGCCCGCCACCGGCCGCTGGTTGACCGCGAAGACCACCGCCTCGCCCTGCGCCAGTGCCACCACTTCGGCGCGTGACTGCATGCGCGGGCGCTGCTCGGTCAGCACGAACTCGCCGCCGCTGAAATCCTCGCCAGGTCGGCTCAGCAGCACGGTGAGCTGCAGCGGAAACTGCAGCTCGCCGTAGAGGTCCTGGTGCAGGCAGTTGTAGTCGCCCTCGCCGTAGCGCAGCAGCAGCGGCGTGGGGCGCAGCTGACCCGCGGCATGGCAGCGCGCAAGGTAGTCGGCGTGGGCGGCGGGAAGATCGGCCGGCTGCCCCATGGCCGCGCGCCACGCATTCGCGAGCGGCGCGAGCCGCGCGTAGAGGGCGCTGCGCCATGCGGCCAGCACCGGCGGCAGCGGATTCGCGAAGTACTGGTATTCGCCCTGGCCGAAACCGTGGCGCTGCATCACCACGCGGCTGCGGAAGCGGCCCGGCGCGTCGTACATCGCGGCCAGCGTGCGGCATTCGTCGGGGCTGAACAGCACGCCGGTGTTGGCGCAGCCGCGCGCGGCGAGTTCGCTGTCGATGCGGGGCCAGTCGAGGGCGGCGACGGCGCGCGCAGGAGAAGAAAAAGAAGTCTGCATGCCGCCAGTCTCGCGCGGAGGCGCCGGCGCTGCTGGCCGTTTCCGGACCTGGGTCTTTGGCCTGTCGGCTACAGCCAGGTGCCGCCGGTCGGCATCTGGATCGTCGTGGCGGGATCGCCGCTGCTGACGAGCGAATCGATCGCGATGCTCAGAATCGAAATGAAGATGCTCGCGAAGAACGCGGTCCAGAAGCCCGAGAGCTTGAACCCGCGCACCAGCGCGGCCACGAGCATGATCATCAGCGCGTTGATCACGAGCAGGAACAGGCCCAGGGTCAGCAGCGTCAGCGGCAGCGTGAGCACGATCAAAAGCGGCTTGACGACCGCATTGGCCAGGCCCAGCAGCAGCGCCGAGACCACGAGCGCGGAGGTGGTCTCGAACTTGAGCCCGCGAAAGATCAGGCTCGCCACCCACAGCGAGAGCGCCGTGATGGCCCAGTGCACGAGAAAGGGGACGAGATTGTTGAGCATGGCGGAGCGGCGCAGGAGGAGGGCGGCCCATCATATCGGCCGGGCGCGGGCCCGGCTTGTCAGCCGCCGCGCCGCGCCTCGGCCAGCAGCCAGTCGCTGAAGTACTTGAGCAGCGGGCGCTGGTCGGCGCGCTCCGGCGTCACCAGGTAGTAGTTGCGCTCGCCCGAGAGCGGCCGCGCGCAGGCCACCACGAGTTCGCCGCGCGCGAGCTCGTCGGCCACCAGCATGGTCGGCATCAGGGCCACGCCGAGCCCGTGCGATGCCGCCGCGGCCAGGATGGAGAACAGCTCGTAGCGCGGACCGCCGCGCGCGGTGGGCGCGTCGATGCGCTGCGCGTCGAACCACTGGCGCCAGCCGTCCGGCCGCGTGCTCTGCTGCAGCAGCGGCATCTTCGCGATGGCCGCGGGTGCCACGGGCCGGCCGCGCGGCAGCAGCGACGGGCTGCACACCGGCACCACGTCCTCGTGCATCAACAGCAGCGCGCGCGTGCCGGCCCAGTTCTCGACCTGCGCCGGCGTGCCGGCGTAGAGGGCGGCGTCGAACTCGGCATCGGCGAACAGAAAGGGGCGCGTGCGCGTCTCGATGTGCACCACCACGTCGGGCTGCAGCGCCGCAAAGCCCTTGAGGCGCGGCATCAGCCAGCGCGTGGCGAAGGTGGGCACGGCCGCGAGCGAGAGCGAGCCGCCCTCGCCCTGGTGGGCCATGGCATCGAGCGTGTCGCGTTCCATCGCCTCGAGCCGCCGGGCGGTCTGGCGCGCATACGCCGCGCCGCTCGCGGTCAGTGCCACGCCATGGCGCGTGCGGCGGAACAGCGCCACGCCGAGGAAGGCCTCGAGCGTGCCGATCTGGCGCGACACCGCGCTCTGCGTGAGCGCGAGTTCCTGCGCAGCGCGGGTGTAGCTTTCATGCCGTGCCGCGGCATCGAAGCACACGAGGGTCTGCAGGGGCGGGATCTTGCGGCGCATGTATGCCGCGAGTGTATGACTGGAAACCTGCGGTTACCAGAGAGACGGGCGTGCCGAGATGCGCAAGATGTGCGTTGAACGCATATCTGGGTGAGGATTCATCGTTTGCGCCCCGCCTGCAGCGGGGCTAGGATCGGGCCAACCCCCTGCCTTTTCGCCTTTCCTTTTCTTCCCCCTTTTTTCCGGAGACAGCCACATGGCCGCCAAAGCGCAATTCCATTGGGACGACCCCCTTCTTCTCGACCAGCAGCTGACCGACGAAGAACGCATGATCCGCGATGCGGCCAACGCCTACTGCCAGGAGCGCCTGGCGCCCCGCGTCATCGAAGGCTTTCGCAGCGGCGAGACCGACCCCGCCATCTTTCGCGAAATGGGCGCGCTCGGCCTGCTGGGCCCGACGATTCCCGAACAGTACGGCGGCCCGGGCCTCAACTACGTCGCCTACGGCCTGATCGCGCGCGAAGTCGAGCGCGTCGATTCAGGCTACCGCTCGATGGCCAGCGTGCAGAGCTCGCTCGTGATGGTGCCGATCTTCGAATTCGGCACCGAAGGCCAGAAGCAGAAGTTCTTGCCCAAGCTCGCCACCGGCGAATGGATCGGCTGCTTCGGCCTGACCGAGCCCGACCACGGCTCCGACCCCGGCAGCATGGCCACGCGCGCCAAGAAGGTGCCGGGCGGCTATTCGCTCTCGGGCTCGAAGATGTGGATCAGCAACTCGCCGATCGCCGATGTGTTCGTGGTGTGGGCCAAGGAAGTCAGCGAGAGCGGCACCGTCGGCCCGATCCGCGGCTTCGTGCTCGAGAAGGGCATGAAGGGCCTCAGCGCACCGGCGATCCACGGCAAGGTGGGCCTGCGCGCCAGCATCACCGGCGAGATCGTGATGGACGGCGTGTTCTGCCCCGAGGAGAACGCTTTTCCCGAAGTGCAGGGCCTCAAGGGTCCGTTCACCTGCCTCAACAGCGCGCGCTACGGCATCTCGTGGGGCGCGCTCGGCGCGGCCGAAGACTGCTGGCACCGCGCCCGCCAGTACACGCTGGACCGCAAGCAGTTCGGCCGCCCGCTCGCCGCGAACCAGCTCATCCAGAAGAAGCTCGCCGACATGCAGACCGAGATCACGCTCGGCCTGCAGGGCAGCCTGCGCCTCGGCCGCATGAAGGACGAGGGCACGGCCGCGGTCGAGATCACCTCGATCATGAAGCGCAACAACTGCGGCAAGGCGCTCGACATCGCGCGCCTGGCACGCGACATGATGGGCGGCAACGGCATCAGCGACGAGTTCGGCGTGGCACGCCACCTGGTCAACCTCGAGGTGGTCAACACCTACGAAGGCACGCACGACATCCACGCGCTGATCCTCGGCCGTGCGATCACGGGCATCGCTGCATTTTCAAACTGACCCGGCCGAACGACCGCATGACCCATCCCGCAGCGCTCGACGGCATCAAGGTGCTGGACCTGTCCCGCGTGCTCGCGGGCCCGTGGTGCACGCAGATCCTCGCGGACCTGGGCGCCGACGTCGTCAAGATCGAGCGCCCCGGCGTGGGCGACGACACGCGCACCTGGGGCCCGCCGTTCGTGAAGGATGCGAACGGCAACGACACCGACCAGGCGAGCTACTTCACCGCCTGCAACCGCAACAAGCGCTCGGTCACGGTCGACATGGCCACGCCCGACGGGCAGGCGCTGCTCAGGCAGATGGCCTCGCAGGCCGACATCGTGGTGGAGAACTTCAAGACCGGCGGCCTCGCGCAGTACGGCCTCGACCACCACAGCCTGCGCGCGGCCAACCCGCGGCTCATCTACTGCAGCGTGACCGGCTTCGGCCACGACGGCCCCTATGCCGAGCGCGCGGGCTACGACCTGATGATCCAGGCCATGACCGGCATGATGAGCATCACCGGGCGCCCCGACGGCGAACCCGGTGGCGGTCCGCTGCGCGTGGGCGTGGCGCTCACCGACCTGTTCACCGGCGTCTACGCGAGCACCGCGATCCTCGCGGCGCTGCAGGTGCGCGACCGCACCGGCGAAGGCCAGCACATCGACATGGCGCTGCTCGACGTCGGCATGGCGATCCTCGCCAACCAGGCGAGCGCGTTCCTCAACACCGGCCATGCGCCCCAGCGCCAAGGCAACACCCACCCGAGCCTCGCGCCCTACCAGGACTTTCCGACGGCCGACGGCGCGATGCTGCTGGCCATCGGCAACAACGGCCAGTTCGCGCGCTTCTGCGAGGCGGCCGGCCATCCCGAATGGGCCGCCGACGCGCGCTTTGCCACCAACACGCTGCGCGTGAAGCACCGCGGCGTGCTGATCCCGATGATGGAAGCGCTCACGCGCACGCGCAGCACCGCCGACTGGGTCGCGCTGCTCGAGGACAAGGCCGTGCCCTGCGGCCCCATCAACGACATCGCGCAGGCCTTCGACGACGCGCAGGTGAAGGCCCGCGGCCTGGCCGTCACGCTGCCGCGCGACGCGGGCGACGGCATCGCGAGCATCACCGGCGTGGCGAGCCCGCTGCGCCTTTCGGCCACGCCGCCCGTGCTGCGGCACGCGCCGCCGGCGCTCGGGCAGCACACGCGCGAAGTGCTGGCCGAGCTCGGTATCGACGCCGCGCGCTTCGAGGCATTGCGCGCGGCCGGGGTGGTCTGACACACTGGCGGGCATGGCCACCCGCCCGCCGCCGAATCCGCCCGCCGCACCGTTCGCGCTGCTGCGCATCGACCACATCGTGCTGCGCGTGCGCGACACCGAGCGCGCCATCGGCTTCTACTGCGGCGTGCTCGGCTGCACCGTCGAGAAGCGCCGCGACGACCTCGGCCTCGTGCACCTGCGCGCCGGTGCGAGCCTGATCGACCTGGTCTCGCACGACGGCCGGCTCGGTCGGCAGGGTGGCGCGCTCGCTGGGCCGGAGGGGCGCAACGTCGATCACCTGTGCCTGCGCATCGAGCCCTTCGACGAAGCGGCCATCCGCGCGCTGATGGCGCAGCACGGCGTGCCGGTGAACGGCGAGGTGCAGAACAACTTTGGTGCCGAGGGCGACGGGCCCTCGATCTACGTCACCGATCCGGACGGCAACGGCATCGAGCTGAAGGGGCCCGCCTGATCTGCGGTGCTCGGCGACGCTGAGCACCGAGTGCAGTCAGCCCGCGCGGCCGATGATCGCGACCGCGAACACCGCCACGCCGAGCGCGAGGTTCAGGCTCACGAGCATGCGCACCGAGCCGAGCCGCGCGGCGGCCTCGGGCCACGCGCTCTGCGCGACCGCGCGGCGCAGCGCCGGGAACACCGCGGCGCGGATGTAGACGTAGACGCCGGCCATCACGAGCGCGATGCCCATCATCGCCTGGACGCGCCAATGCACGCCGCGAAAGCCGCCCGCGAGCATGATCATCGCGAAGCCGCTCGCGAACAGCAGCGTGACGGCGGCGTCGACGCCGACGAAGAAGCGCCGCAGCGCAGCGGCCATGGTGGGCAGGCGCAGCGGCGGCTCGAGCGTGGCGGCCACGGCGGGGCGCACGGCAAAGTGCAGGGTGGCCATGCCGCCGACCCAGAAGGCGGCCGCGAGAAGGTGGATGAGAAGCAGGATGACGTAGGACATGGGTGCCGATCAGAACACCGAAAGGCGCCCGCACGCAATGTTTCGCGCCTTGGGTTAAAACGCCGTCCTCCCCCTCCTCAGAAAGCCGAGACGACATGACCCGTACCGTCGCCCAGAAACGCGCCGCTTTCCGCGCGCTCCACGACCAAGGCTGCTTCATCCTTCCGAACCCCTGGGACGCGGGCAGCGCGCGCTACCTGCAGGGGCAGGGTTTCAAGGCGCTGGCCACCACCAGCTCGGGGCATGCGTGGTCGCAGGGACTGGCCGACGGCGCCGAGACGCGCGACGTTGTGCTCGCCCACCTGCGCGAGATCGTGGCGGCCACCGACCTGCCGGTCAACGCCGATTTCGAGAACGGGTTCGGGCGGGACCCCGACGGTGTGGCCGAGAGCGTTCGGCTCGCGGTCGAGACCGGCGTGGCGGGCCTGTCGATCGAGGACTCGACCGGCGATGCCGCCGACCCGCTGTTCGCGATCGACGTTGCCGTGGCGCGCCTGCGCGCCGCACGCCAGGCCATCGATGCGGCCGGCGGCGACACGCTGCTCGTGGGCCGCGCCGAGAACTTCATCGTCGGGCGGCCCGACCTCGACGACACCATCGCACGCCTCAAGGCCTACGACGCGGCCGGCGCCGATTGCCTCTATGCGCCGGCGATCCGCACGCGCGAGCAGATCGCGGCGGTGGTCGCCGCGGTCGCGCCCAAGCCGGTCAACCTGCTGATCGGCTGGTCGAGCGAGCTCACGCTGCAGGACGTGGCCGCGCTCGGCGTGCGCCGCATCAGCGTGGGCGGGGCGCTGGCCCGCGCGGCCTGGGGCGGCTTCGACCGCGCGGCGCGCGCCATGGCCGGCGAAGGGCGCTTCGACTTCGAAGGCGCCGCCTCGGGTGCCGAGCTCAACAAGTTCTTCGAGCCGTTCGCCGCATAGGCCCGCCCGCATGGCCGGTCGCCGCATCGATCTGCTGCTCGCGGAGATCCGCGCCTGCAGCGCCTGCGAGGCCCACCTGCCGCTCGGCCCGCGGCCGGTGCTGCAGGCGAGTGCGGGCGCGCGGCTGCTGATCGTCGGCCAGGCACCGAGCGCGACGGTGCATGCCACCGGCGTGCCCTGGGACGACCGAAGCGGCGAGCAGCTTCGCCGCTGGCTCGGCATCGACCGCGACGTGTTCTACGACGCATCGTGCGTCGCGATCATGCCGATGGGCTACTGCTACCCGGGCCGAGGCGCGAGCGGCGACCTGCCGCCGCGGCGGGAATGCGCCGCGCTCTGGCACGAGCGGCTGCTCGCGCAGATGCCGCAGATCGCGCTGACGCTGCTCGTCGGCCAGTATGCGCAGCGCCACTTTCTCGGGCCTGCGCGCAAGGCCGGGCTCACCGAGACGGTGCAGGCCTTCGAGGACTACGCGCCGCGCTTCATGCCGCTGCCGCATCCGTCGCCGCGCAACACCGGATGGTTCAAGCACCACCCGTGGTTCGAGCACGACGTGCTGCCGGTGCTGCGGGAGCGCGTGCGCGCGGCCCTTGCGTTCTAGGCCGAACTGCGCGCCGCGGGCCGACGCGGCGGCCGGGCTTCGAGCACGAGTTCGGCCGGCAGCGTGTCGTTCCACGACTCGGTGAAGTAGGCGCGGTCGCTCGGCACGAGCTGCGGCAACGCCTCGCGCAATTGCGCCAGCGAGCGTTCGGCCGCCTTCAGGTCGCCCGCATGCGCCGCATACCAGGCATGCTCGAACAACAGGCTGCCATGCTGCAGGCCCGGGTAGCGGCGGCGGCCGGCCTGATGGTCGGCGAGCCGGGCCGCGGCCACGTCGACCCAGCGCGCAGGCCAGTGCGCGGGGCTGTCGAAGGCATCGGCGAGCGGTCCGGCCAGCGCCGAGACCGCGGCGGGATCGAGCGGCACCTGGGCGCGGAACTGCGCGAGCGAGGGTTGCCGACCGGCGGCGCAGTGGCCGCGTGCGATGCGCATCAGGTAGATCGCATTCCAGGCCGAGCGGCCCTGGCCGTCGGTGTGGCCGCAGAGCCATTCGCTGAACGCGATCCACTGCACCGCGCGGCGCGTGGTGTCGGCATGGCCGTCCTGCGCGAGCGCCGGCAGGTCGGAGAGCCCCACGCGGTCGAACAGCCAGGCCGCCATGCCCATGTTCGCGGCCACGTGCTGGGCCGCATCGAAGGAGTGCGATTCGAAGGCGGCCGCCAGCGCCTCGCCGAAGCGCCGCAGCGATTCCTCCGCGAGCGCCGCGGCGGCCTGCGGCTCGCCGGCCGCCAGCCCGAGGGCGCGCGAGCGGCACATCAGCGCCCAGAGGTTGCACCATTCGAAGCGCACGTCGGGGTGGTGGCGCAGCACCAGCGCCCGCGCGGCGTCGCCCGCCATGCCGCCGAGCAGCGACTCGGCGAGCGGCAGGTCGCGCGCCGTGTAGGCGCACCAGGCCGAGACGATGCATTCCATCGCGCCCAGGTAGTCGTTGCCTGCGACATGGTGGGCGAGGCGCTGTTTCTTCAGCGCCTGCAGCCGGCGCCGCGCCTGCTCGTTGTCGCCGAGGCGGCGCCACAGCATCGCCTCGTTGAGCGTGACGAGCGCGCGCTGGAAATCGGTGGCGGCCAGGCCGCCCGCCAGGCGGATCGATTCGAGCGCGCTCGCCGGCTGCGGGCCCGCCGCACCGCCACCGCCGCCGTCGCCTGCCACGGGCGCCATGAGCCGGCCCTGGCGCGCGGCCTGCTGCGCGGCGACCAGCTGCTTCCAGAAGGCGGCGTCCTGCAGGTGCACCGCGTCGGGCGGCGCCGAGCCGGTCTCGGCCGCCGGGCGCCGCCGCGTGCGCAGGCCCAGGAACGAAGCCACCTCGGCGGCCGTGGCGGCACGGCCTTCCACCTGCAGGCGCACCCGCGCGGCCTCGCCGGCGGGCAGCCAGAACGGGCCCTGGCTGCGCCGCTCGGCGTTGAGGAAGCGCGGCTCGCGCTGCGTGTCCTCGCCCCAGCCGACGTCGAGCTGCCAGGCCTTGAAATCGCGGAACGCGCGGCTCACGACCATGCGCAGCGTGCTCGCGTCGGACACCTCGCCGCGCAGGTCGGCCAGGCGCACGAGCCCGCCCTCGGCATCGTGCGCATGCTTCATGCGCACCACCAGCCAGAGCGACTGGAATGCCGCACGCCGTCCGTCGACGGTCTGCGGCGAGGTGAGTTCGATGGAAAGCGGAGGAAGGGGGGCTGCGGTGGAGGGGGGCACGCCCCGGATTGAACCTCAAATTCAGCGGTAGCGATCCATCAGGGCCGGCAATTCGCTGCGCCCGATGCCCAGGTCGCGCAGCTCGTGGTCGCTCATCGAATGCAGATGGCGCTGCGCATCGCGCGCACGGCGGCCGTCCACCACGCGGCGGCGCCAGCCGCCGAGGGCATGGATCAGGCGTTGGTGAAAGGACGATGGCTTGGGCGCGGTCACGATGGGCTCCTTGGTTGGAGCGCCGATCTTCTGGTGCCGCGTGCTATTGTGGAAGTTGAGAATGCTGACAACACCGATCAGTCTTGCTGATACAAGGATTCAATCGCTCTACCATGCGACACCTCAACCTCGACCAGCTGCGCACGCTCATCGCCATCGCCGACCTCGGCAGCTTCTCGGCCGCGGCCAAGGCGCTGCACCTTGCGCAGCCGACCGTGAGCCTGCACATCAGCGAGCTCGAGTCGCGCCTCGGTGCACCGCTGGTGGTGCGCGGCAACCGCCGCATCGCGCCCACGGCGGCCGGCGCAGCGCTTGTCGAGCGCGGCCGCAAGCTGCTGCGCGACACCGACGATGCCATCGAGGCCGTCAAGCGGCAGGCCGAAGGCCGCCTGGGGCGCGTGCGGCTCGGCACGTCCACCGGCGTGCTCGTCGACCTGCTGCCGCAGGTGCTCGAGGCGTTGGGCGCCGAGCATGCGGGCATCGACGTGGAGGTGAGCATCCGCGGCTCCTTCGAAGCCATGGCGCGGCTGGCCGCGGGCACGCTGGACATCGGCCTGGTCGCGGTGCCGCAGCCGCCGATCAGCGGCATCGTCGTGACGCCCTGGTGCGAGCAGCCGATGATGGCCTTCGTGCCGCAGCGCTGGAAGGCGCCCCGCCGCGTGACCCCGGCCTGGCTCGCGGCGCAGCCGCTGATCTTCAACGAGGCGACCACGCACATGTACCGCCTCACGATGGAGTGGTTCGCCGCGGCCGGCTTCGCCCCGCGGGCGCGCATCGAGCTCAACTACGACGCCGCGATCCGCAGCCTGGTGTCGGCGGGTTACGGCGCCGCGCTGCTGCCGCTGCAGAAGAGCACCGACCTCCCCGGCAACGGGCGCGTGCAGATCCTTCCGGTGAGCCCGAAGCTCACGCGGCGCGTGGGCATTGCGCACCGCCAGCCGGCTTTGCTCGATGGGGCCACCCGCAGCGTGCTGGAGGTGCTCACGTCGTTTCGCCAGGCCTGAGCCTGCCTTTCTTCAGCCGCCCGGCCCGCCGCGCGCGCCGAGCGAAAGGATCTCGTTGGCGTTGACGATGGCTGCGGCAATGTCTTCCATGGTGCTGCGCTTGCTCATGGCCTGTTCGCGGATCAGGTCGTGCGCCTGGCCCTCGGTCACGTCGTGTGTCTTCATGAGGATGGCCTTGGCTTCGGCGAGTTGCCGCACGCCGAGCAGCTTGGCCTCGGTCTTGCGCAGGCGCCGCGTGAGCGAGCGGCTTTCCTTGTGCGCTTCGCGCGCCACCACCAGCGCCGACAGCAGGCCGAACGAGCGCACCGGCGAGGGCAGCACGGCCTTGGCGCGGATCTCGAGCACGGCCTCGACGATGGTCGGGTTCTCGTAGCTCACGACGGCGATCACTGCCGGGGCGTCGTCGCTCTGCGTCCATTCGAAGCGCAGGTTGATGAGGTCGGGCTGCACCGCCATGAAGGCCACGTCGATGCCCTCGGGCAGGTGCTGCATCGGTGGCCAGAAGGCCTGCACCTGGCAACCGATGCGCTGCAGCTGCTGGGTGAGCTGCCGCCCGTCGGCGTCGTCGGGGTGGATGACCGCGATCTTCAGCAGCCGCAGCTCCTTGAGCTGCGTCGGCGTCACCCGCAGGGTGTGTCGCTTGGGTGCCGTTGCGTCCACGCTCAGGCCTCTCGCGGTGCAGGTTCCAGCGAATCCAGCCGTGCCGTCCAGTCGCCCAGCGAATGGGTGACGAGGTAGGGGTCGGGGTAGACCGCGCGCGTCGCCCGCCGGACGATGGTGAACTGCCCGTTGGCGTCGACCCGGCCGATGCGCGGATAGAGGCAGGTGTGGTGGTTGGCCGGGTCGACCTTGACGCGGCCCTGCGGCGCATCGAACTCGCTGCCCAGGATGTGCGGCATGATCCGCGCGATGTCGTCCGTGCCCGCCTGCGCGAACGCATTGGCGAAGATGTGCATCTGGAAGTACGACGCCTCCCAGCACAGGTTGGGCACGCAGCCGTCACCGAAGCGCCCGCGCAACCGTGCCAGGCAGCGCTGGTTGGCTGGCGAATCGATCGACTGGAAGTAGGGCGCCGCCGTGAAGTGCCCCGTGGCCACGCCCTGGCCCATCTGCGAGATCTCGGCCTCGGAGGTCGTGAGGCTCGAGATGGGCATCGTCTTCGGATCGAAGCCGGCCTCGGCGTAGGCCCGGTAGAGGCTCGCGGTGGAGTCGCCCACCACGGTCGAGAAGATGAAGTCCGGCCGCTTGTCGCGGATGTCGGCCATGATCGCCCGGTAGTCCTTCTCGGTGGCGTCCAGTGCCACGTAGCGTTCGCCGAGCTTCTCGCCCCCGGGGCGCTGCATGACGAGTTCGCCCATGATGCGGTTCGACTCGTACGGGTAGATGTAGTCGGAACCGACCAGGTACACGCGCGGGCCGAAGTTGGTCGTCATGAACTCGGCCAGCTGCACGCTGTTCTGGTTCGGCGCGGCGCCCGTGTAGATGACGTTGCCCGAGTACTCGAAGCCCTCGTACAGCGTGGGATAGAACAGCAGCTTGTTCCACTTCTCGATCACCGGGATCACGGCCTTGCGGCTGCTCGACATGTAGCAGCCGAAGATCACGTTCACGCGGTCGTGCACGATCAGCTGCTCGGCCAGCTGCGCGTAGCGCGCGGGGTTCGACTGCGGGTCGTAGCGCACGGCGACGAGCTCGCGGCCGTCGACACCGCCGGCCGCGTTGATCTCTTCGATGGCAAGCAGCGCGCCCTGCAGTTGCGAGAGGCCGATGGTCGAGGTGACGCCGGTCTCCGAATACAGAATGCCGACGCGCAGAGGGTCCCTGTCAGCCACTGGGGTGTCTCCTGGATGGGTGGGCCCTCATTGTGTGCTCCTCCATGTCCTTCTTCATTCGGTCCATCAATGGGCGGCGGCCAGCCGCGTGCTCATGCGGGCCAGCCGCGCGGGCAGGCTGCGCGCATCGTCGGCGATGCAATAGTTGCGCCAGCCGAAGATGCGCCGCACATACGCATCGGCCGCGCCATCCACCGCGACGCACGCGCTGCGCACGCCGGAATCGCGCGCCTCGGCCACGGCCTGGCGGGCGTCTTCGATGAGGTACTTCGGGTCGTGCACGTCGATGTCCGACGGCGCACCGTCGGTCACGAGCAGGATCGCGCGCGGCCCCGAGGGCTCGGCCTGCAGGTGCGTTGCTGCATGGCGCAGCGCGGCGCCCATGCGCGTGGAGTAGCGCCCGCGCACCGCGCCGATCATGGCGCGCGAAGGCGCCGCGAGCGGCTGGCCGAACTCGAGCAGGCGGTAGTAATACACCTCGGCGCGCGTGTTCGACGAGAAGCCGTGGATGGCGAGCCGGTCGATGCCGCGCGCGTTCGAGGCGGCCAGCAGCAGCGCGGCCTGCTTCTCCAGATCGAGCAGCGAAGCCGCGCCATCGCCGTGACCCGGGTCGTTGGCCGATGCCGAGAGGTCGAGCAGCACCAGCACGCTCGACGGCCGCGGCGCCTTGCCGGGCCGCATGAAAAGCCGCGCGTCGGGCCGCAGACGCAGGCGGCGATCGACCAGCACCTCGATGGCCGCGTTGAGGTCGATGTCGTCGCCTTCCCACTGCCGGCGCAGGCGGTGCGTGCGGTCGAGGTGCCGCGCGCGCGGCAGCGCGAGCGGCACGATGCGCTCATGGCCCGTCGCTGTCGAAGTGCCCGCCGCGCCCAGGCCCTGCCACGCGGGCAGCTTCTCGATCACCGTGCACCAGTCGGGGCGCAGGCGCTCCTGCGCGCGGTCCCATTCGGGGTAGGTGTACCGGCCGAGTTCCATGTCGGCGATGGCTTCGGGTGGCGCTTCGTTGCCTTCCCTCGGCGCATCGGAAGGTGGTGGAGGCGGCCGCGCGCCGGCCTGCTGCAGCGCGATGGCTTCGTCGGGCCGTGTATCGGCCTCGCCGAAATCCCACAGGTAGCTGTTGTCGTCGCGCCAGGGCGCGGGCACGGCGTAGTCCTGCGGCTCGAAGCGCACTCGCATCTGGCCGAGGTCGTTGGCGAGGACCGAGGCGACGGCGCGGAAGGCGTCGTAGTCTTCCAGCCCCGCACGGTCGACGGTCTCATCGAACAGGCGGCGCGCCTTGTTTACCCAGTGGTTGTCGTCCTGTGCCTCGGCGAGCAGCAGCACGCGGTCCATGCGTGCGACCAGCGCGGCAAAGCGCAGGTCCAGCGGATCGGGCGCGGGCGGCAGCGCGGCGGTGAACCAGCCATGCAGGCCGAGAAAGTCGCGGCACAGCAAGCGCTCGACACGCGCGTCCTCGAGGGCCGAGACGATCGCGATGCCCAGCGGCTTGAGCGTGCGCGCCGGCCGCGCCGGCGTGGAGTAACGCAGGTGCGCGACCGCATGCGCGACCATCGCGCGGTGCAGGCGCGCGGCTTCGTCGCCCTCGGGCAACAGCAGCCGGCGGCCGGTGAGCACGGCGCGTGCGGCGGCCAGCGGCTGCACGTCGACATCGATGCCGGCCAGCCCGCGCGCGAGCAGCGAGAGCGCGCCGTGCCCGTCGTTCATCCGAACTGCGCCTCGACAAAGCCCTGCAGCGCGCTCGCCATGTCGGGGTCGTCGGTGAGGGCGCGCGTCATGGTCATGTCGCAGCTGTCTCGCGGCGACACCCCGTCGCGGATCAGCACGCCCGCGTAGATCAGCATGCGCGTCGATACGCCCTCGTCGAGCCCGCGGTGCTTGAGTTCGCGCGAGCAGCGCGCAATGGCGACCAGCTTCGCGGCGAGCGGGGGTTCGACGCCGGCCTCGTGCGCGACGATCTCGGCCTCGAGCGCGCCGTCGGGGTAGTCGAACTCCAGCGCGGCGAAGCGCTGGCGCGTCGACGGCTTCATGTCCTTCGCGCTGCTCTGGTAGCCGGGGTTGTACGACACCACGAGCTGGAAGTCGGGGTGCGCATGCACCAGCTCGCCTTTCTTGTCGAGCGGCAGGATGCGGCGCGCGTCGGTCAGCGGGTGGATCACCACGGTAGTGTCCTGCCGCGCCTCGACCACCTCGTCGAGGTAGCAGATGCCGCCGTGGCGCACCGCGAGCGTCAGCGGTCCGTCGTGCCAGGCCGTTCCGTTGGCGTCGAGCAGGTAGCGCCCCACCAGGTCCGAGGCCGTCATGTCCTCGTTGCAGGCGAGCGTGACCAGCGGGCGGCCGAGCGACCAGGCCATGTGCTCCACGAAGCGCGTCTTGCCGCAGCCGGTCGGCCCTTTGAGAATCAGCGGCATGCGGTGGCGGTAGGCGTGCCGGTACAGCACCACCTCGTTGCCCGCGGGCCGGTAGAACGGCTCGGTCTCGATGCGATAGGCGGCGAGCGGGTCGTGGATGGGGGCGTTCATGGCGTGGCGAGCAGTTCCTTGAGGGCGCCGTCGATGAAGCGGGTGTCGACGGGGCTGCTGCCGCCACCCGCGAAGTGGCCCCACACGCCCGGGATCGGGCGGCACTCGGCGATCGGCATGTGCGACACCTCCCATTCGTTGTCGGCCACGGGAAAGTACAGGTCGCGCTCCGCGGGCATCACGATCGCGCGCGCCCGGATGGCACCGAGCGCTTTCTTGAAGTCGCCTTTGAACACCGGGTTGTCGCTGATGTCGCCGTGCTGCCACGACCACAGCATCGCCAAGAGGTTGTTCGCGTCCTTCTTCAGGAAGAAGCCTTCCCAGTAGCCCACCAGGAAGTCTTCGAGCGAGCTGAAGCCCAGCTCGCGCCACAGCTGCTGCATGTAGAAGGGCTGCGACAGGCCCCAGCCCGCGTACACGCGGCCCACCGCGCGCAATCCGCGCGTCGGCGGCGTGGTGTACCAGCCGCCGTTCCATGCGGCGTCGGCCGTGAGCGCGGCCTTCACGCCTTCGAGGAACACGATGTTGTGCGGTGCCGTCTTCGCCGAGCCGCAGAAGGGCGCGATGCGCTTCACCATGTCGGGGTACAGGCAGCCCCACTGGTTGGTCTGCTGCGCGCCCATCGACCAGCCCACCACCAGCGCGACCTGCTCGATGCCGAACTTCTCCGTCACCAGCCGGTGTTGCAGCGTGACGTTGTCGTAGAGCGTGACGTCCGGAAAGCGGGACAGGTTGTACGGCTCCGGCGTGTTGCTGGGCGACGAAGAGAGGCCGTTGCCCAGCATGTTCGGCACGATGATGAAGTACTTCTCGGGGTCCAGCGCCATGCCCGGTCCGATCAGCCACTCGTTGTCGTGGTGCTGGCCCGAGTACCAGGTCGGGTAGACGATCACGTTGCCCTTGTCGGCGTCGAGCTTGCCGTAGGTCTTGTAGGCGAGCTTGGCATCTCGCAGCGTCGCGCCGCGCTGCAGGGGCACGTCGCCGAGGTCGAAGATTTCGTGGTCCATGGTCGATGTCGCTTTCGAAAGAGGTATTCAGTTCTTGATGGAGGGCGCGGCCGCCGCCACGGGCGTGGCGCTGCCGATGTGGAGCGCGAAGTAGCACACGCCTGCCGCGATGAAGGCCGCGACCGCGGTCGACAACTGCGGCGCCATCGTCTCGGTGGCGTACGCCACCAGCGAGCCCACGCCCCAGGCGATGAAGGCGCGCGGGCGCCAGTCGGCACCGATGGCGGCGCCGGGCCGCACGAAGTACAGGTCGGCGATCAGGATGGCGCCGATGGGCGGCACCAGGATGCCCAGCAGCGACAGCCACGGAATGAAGAGCGCCCACACGTTGGCTGCGGCGATCGCGATGCCCACCGCGGCGAGCACCACGGCGAACACGCGCATGCGCCCGTTGCCGATGCGTGACCAGCCCACGGCCGAGTTGTAGAGGCAGTGCGCGCACACCGAGCCCAGGTTGCACAGCAAGAACACGAAGGCCACCACGGCAAGCCATGGCGCGTTCTGCGCGAGCAGGTAGCCGAACATGTTGTCCAGGCCGAAGGGCTGCGGTTGCGGCAGCGCCAGTGCGGCCGTCATGATGCCGCCGACCAGCATCGCGACCAGGTTGGCCACGGGAAAGGCGCAGGCCGTGGCGATCAGCGAACTCTTGCGGTCCGCGGCCCAGCGGTTGAAGTCCGCCGTGACCGTGCCCGCGTCGATGAACAGCGCCACCACGATGGTCAGCCCGATGCCGAAGGACATCGGCAGCGCGGGCTGCGTTCCGGCGTACGAGAGCACCTTGTCCCACCCCGCCGCGCCGGCCGAATGCAACGCGACCCAGCCGCCCAGCACCACGAACAGCGGCACGGACACCATGCCGATCCAATGCAGGCCGCGGATGCCGACGAAGGTGATGCCCAGGTACAGCACGCCGGCCGCGATGGTCATCGTCAGGTAGTCGATCTTGAAGGCCGTGTGCATCAGGTTGCCCGTGATGCCGGTCTGCACCGCGTACCAGCCCAGCAGCAAGGTCGACAGCAGGCCCGAGGCGAACACGTAGCCCTTCTTGCCGAAGCTGGCGCTGGCCAGCAGCGCGAAGTTGTGGCCGCGCGCCGTGCCCAGCACGCCGAGCGAACCGACGTACGCGAACATCAGCAGGTTGCCCACGATCATCGCGAGCAGCGCGGACTGGAAGCCCATGCCTGCCACCAGGATGGAGCCCGTCATGGCCCCCGTGATGATCATCGGGAACCCGAGCCACACCATCGAGACCGAGAAGGTGCTGCGCCGCCTGGAGAGCGGAACCGGGTCGTGCTCGTACTCGTCGCCGAGTACCTCGTCGTCGACATGCGTCTGACTCATGGCATACCTCTTTTTCTTGCTTCTGAACGATGAAGGGAAGGGCAGGAGAGTTGGGGGAGGCGGTGGCTCAGCGGTGCTTCGCGGGCTCGTTCGGAATGCCCTCGATCGGGCACTCGGGCGTGCCCACCGTGCTGCGCGTGAACGACTCCACCCGCTCGCGCGTGCCCTCGGGGTCGTTGATCCACTGCGTGTAGAAGTTGTAGGGGCAGGCAGCCACGCCCTTGTCGCCGTCGCCGGAGTTGATGGTCCCGGTGTAGCCGCGGTGCACGAGCTTGAACAGGTGGTTCTGCGACTGGCCGTTCTTGCGCGCATCGCGGATCAGGCCCATCGACAGCTCGGCGTAGTTGATGCCCATTTCCTCTTCGCCGCATTCGCCGAGCGTGCGGCCGTCGAAGCCGATCAGCGCCGAGTGGCCGAAGTACGAGTACACGCCGTCGAAGCCCGCCGCGTTGGCCACGGCCACGTAGGTGTTGTTCATGAAGGCCATGGCCTTCGAGACCATGATCTGCTGCTCTTTCGCGGGGTACATGTAGCCCTGGCAGCGGATGATGAGTTCGGCGCCGCGCATCGCGCAGTCGCGCCAGATCTCGGGGTAGTTGCCGTCGTCGCAGATGATCAGGCTCATCTTCATGCCCTTCGGGCCGTCGCTTACATAGGTGCAGTCGCCCGGGTACCAGCCCTCGATCGGAACCCACGGCATGATCTTGCGGTACTTCTGCACGATCTCGCCCTGGTTGTTCATGAGGATCAGCGTGTTGTAGGGCGCCTTGTTCGGATGCTCCTCATGGCGCTCGCCGGTCAGCGAGAACACGCCCCACACGTTGGCGCGGCGGCAGGCGTCCGCGAAGATCGCGGTCTCCTCGCCGGGAATGGCCGACGCGGTGTCGTACATCTCCTTGGCGTCGTACATGATCCCGTGGGTCGAGTACTCCGGAAAGATCACCAGGTCCATGCCCGGCAGGCCTTTCTTCATGCCGACCAGCATCTCGCCGATCTTGCGTGCGTTGGCCAGCACCTCGGCCTTGGTATGCAGGCGGGGCATCTTGTAGTTGACGACCGCGACGCCGACGCAATCGTTGCTGCTCGAAATATCACCATGTCTCATGACGTTGCTCCTGGGGGGTGGTTGAAGGGAAGAAGAAAAGGGCTCACACGGTCAGGAACGACCTGACCTTGTCCTGGTCGAGCGTGGCCCGTGCTTCGTCATGCACGATGCGGCCCCGGTCGATGACGAGAAAGCGGTCGGCCAGCGCGAGCGCGAAGCTCAGCACCTGCTCCGACACCACGACGGCGAAGCCGCGCTCGGCCCGCAGCACGTTGAGCGTCTGCGCGATCTCCTTGATGATCGAAGGCTGGATGCCCTCGGTGGGCTCGTCGAGGATCAGCACCTTCGGCTCCGAGATGAGCGCGCGCGCGATCGCCAGCATCTGCTGCTGGCCGCCCGAGAGATTGCCGGCCTTGCGCTGCTTCATGTCCCTGAGCACGGGGAAGAAGGTGTAGAGGTAGTCGGGCACCGTGCGGTGGCCCGACTTCGCGGCACCGGCCAGGATGTTCTGCTCCACCGTGAGAAACGGAAACACCATGCGCCCCTGCGGCACGAAGGCGAGGCCTTGCGCCACGCGCTGGTAGCTCGGCAGCGCCGTGAGTTCGCTGCCCCCGAGCAGGATGCGGCCGCTGCGCGCGGGCAGCAGGCCGATCAGCGACTTCAACAGCGTGGTCTTGCCCATGCCGTTGCGGCCCATGATCGCCACCGCCTCGCGGGGTGCGACGCGCAACGAGACGTCGCGGATGACATGCGATTCGCCGTACGCGACATTGAGTTCGGAGACTTCGAGCATCTGCATTTCTCCTTCGTTCAATGGCCGAGGTACACGTCGATCACGCGCGGGTCGGCCTGCACCTCGGCGGCGGTGCCTTCGCTCAGCAGCCTGCCCTGGTGCAGCACGGTCACGCGGTGCGCGATGCGCTTGACGAAATCCATGTCGTGCTCGATCACCACGACCGACCTGCCCACCGAGACGCGCCGCAGCAGGTCGCCGGTCTGCTCACGCTCGCGCGGGCTCATGCCGGCCACGGGCTCGTCGAGCAGCAGCAGCTCGGGCTCCTGCATCAGCAGCATGCCGATCTCGAGCCACTGCTTCTGCCCGTGGCTGAGCTGCCCGGCGCGGTGGTCGAGGCGATCGGACAGGAAGACTTCCTCGGCCATCGCATCGATGCGTTCGCGCACGGCGCGCGTGCGGCGGAAGGTCAGCGACTGCAGCAGGCCGTGCATGCGCGGCAGCGAAATCTCGAAGTTCTCGAGCACCGAGAGGTCTTCGTAGACCGAGGGCGTCTGGAACTTGCGGCCCACGCCGGCGCGCACGATCTCGTACTCGTTGAGGCGGCCGAGGTCCTGGCCGTTGAACAGCACGCGGCCTGCGCTGGGCCTGGTCTTGCCGCACACCATGTCGAGCAGCGTGGTCTTGCCGGCGCCGTTCGGGCCGATGATCACGCGCAGCTCGTTGCGTTCGACCGAGAGGCTCAGGCCGTCCACGGCCTTGAAGCCGTCGAAGGACACGGTCAGGTCCTCGATGCGCAGGATCTGCTCGTTCGAGGGCGGCACGGCCGAGGCGGCGTGTGGCAGCCCGCCGTTGGACATCGTCATCGTTGCGTTCATGGCGCAACCTCCGCCACGGCACGTCGGCGCACGAGCTTGTCGCCCAGGCCCGCGAGCCCGTTCGGCATCGCCCACACCACGAGGATGAACACCGCGCCCAGCACGTACAGCCAGCCCTCGGGAAAGGTTTCCGACAGGTACGACTTGAGAAAGCCGATCAACAGCGCACCGATCACCGCGCCCGGAATCGACAGCCGGCCGCCGACCGCCGCGTAGATCACCATTTCGACCGAGGCCACCACGCCGATCACGCTGGGCGCGATGAGCCCGACCTGCAGGCTGTAGAACGCGCCGCCGATCGCCGACAGCGCGGCGGCCACCGCGAACACGAAGGCCTTCATGTGCGCGGTGTTGTAGCCGCTGAAGCGCACGCGGTCTTCCTTGTCGCGGATGGCAATCAGCAGCTTGCCGAATCGGCTGCGCACGATGGCGAGCGACACCATCATCACGAGCGCGATGGCCGCCACCTCGACGAAGTACATCGTGCGCTTGGCTTCGTCGCCCGCGATGTCCCAGCCCAGCAGCGTGCGGAAATCGGTGATGCCGTTGGCACCGCCGGTGTCGCCCTGTTGGCCGACCACCACCACCGTGAGCGTGAGCGCCAGCGAGAGCGTGACGATCGCGAAGTACACGCCGCTCACGCGCCGCTTGAAGATCGCGTACGAGAACACGTACGCCAGCATCGCTGGAACGACGAGGATGCCCGCGACCGTCCAGCCCAGCGAATGAAACGGCTGCCACCATGCGGGCAGCTGCTCGACGCTGCTCCACACCATGAAGTCCGGCAGCTCGGGTGCGGACGCCTCGAGCTTGAGGAACATCGCCATCATGTAGCCGCCCAGGCCGAAGAACATGCCCTGGCCCAGGCTCAGCACGCCGCCGTAGCCCCAGGTGAGCACCACGCCCACCGCGACGAACGCGAAGGCCAGGTACTTGCTCACGAGGTTGAGGCGGAAGGGGTCGAGCGTGAGCGGCAGCACCACGGCGAGCAGCACCAGCACGGCCAGCATGGCGCCGATGTCGCGCTGGCGTTCAGCAGAAAGTCCGTGCATGCCTCAGCTCCTCGACCGCGTGGCGAACAGGCCGTCGGGGCGGAAGTACAGCACCGCGATCACCAGCAGCAGGATCGTGGCCTTGGCCATCGAGCCGCTCATGAGGTACTCGAGCCAGGTCTGCGACTGCGCGATGGCAAAGCCCGAGAGCGCGGTGCCGATGAGGCTCTGCACGCCGCCGAACACCACCACGATGAACGAGTCGACGATGTACAGCTGGCCCGTGCCAGGATTGGTCGAGCCGATCATCGTGAACACTGCACCCGCGATGCCCGCCAGGCCCGAGCCCAGCGCGAAGGTCATCGCGTCGACGCGGTGGGTGTCGATGCCCACCGCGCCGGCGATGGCGCGGTTCTGTGTGACAGCGCGCACCTTCAGCCCCCACGGCGTGCGGTACAGCAGCAGGTACACGCCGACCGCGACCAGCGCCGTGAGCCCGACGATGAAGATGCGGTTCAGCGGCAGCTGGATGTCGGGCGTGGGCTCCCAGGCACCGGCGAGCCACGAGGCCAGCGGCACGCTCACTTCCTGCGCACCGAAGATCGAGCGGTAGGCCTGCTGCAGCATGAGGCTCAGGCCCCATGTGGCGAGCAGGGTGTCCAGCGGCCGGTCGTAGAAGAAGCGGATGAAGCCGCGCTCCAGCAGATAGCCGAACGCGAAGGTCACGGCGAACGCGAACGGAATCGCGGCGAACAGGTACAGGTCCATGAAGCCTGGCGCGAAGTGCGCGAAGAAGCGCGCGGCCAGGTAGGTCATGTAGGCGCCCAGCGCCATCAGCTCGCCGTGTGCCATGTTGATGACGCCCATCAGGCCGAACACGATGGCCAGCCCGAGCGCCATCAGCAGCAGGATGGTGAACAGGCTCACGCCGTTGAACACCTGCATCACCGCGATGTCGAAGTTCATCGCGTTCAGACCTTCGGGAAGGGGTTGGGCTCGACCAGCTGCGGCGATTCCCACACGATGTCGAACTGCCCGTCGGGCCGCGCACGGCCCACGCGCACCTTCTTCCACACGTGGTGGTTGGTGGCGTGCACGCGCACCGTGCCTTCCGGTGCCTCGATCTCCACGCCCGCGGCGGCGGCCGTGACCTTGTCGACGTCGAAGGACTTGGCCTTTTCCACCGCCAGCTTCCACAGGTACACGCTGTTGTAGGCCACTTCCATCGGGTCGCCGATCACGCGCTCCTGGCCGTACTTGGCCTTGAAAGCCTTCACGAACTTCTCGTTGGCCGGCGACTTGATGCTCTGGAAGTAGCCCATGCAGGCGTAGTAGCCCGCGGCGTTGTCCTTGCCGATGCCGTCGATCTCGTTCTCGGACACCACGGTCGAGAGCAGCACCTGCTTGGCGCCGTCCAGGCCTGCCGCGCGCAGCTGCTTGTAGAAGGCCACGTTCGAGCCGCCCACCACCGTGCTGTAGATGCAGTCGGGCTTGGCGGCCTTGATCTTGTTGATGATCGACGAGAACTCGGTGTGGCCCAGCGGTGCGTATTCTTCGCCGAGCACCTTGCCGCCAGCCTTCGCGATGGCGGGTTTGGCGATCTTGTTGCAGGTGCGCGGATAGATGTAATCGGAGCCGACGAGGAAGAAATTCTTGCCTTTCTCCCGCGCCATCCACTCCACGGCCGCGATCACCGACTGCGTGGCTTCCTGCGAGGGATAGAACACGCGCTTGTCCTGCTCCTGGCCCTCGTAGTACGTCGGATAGAACAGCAGGCCCTTGGCCTGGTTGAGCACCGGCAGCAGTGCCTTGCGCGAGGCCGAGGTGTAGCAGCCGATGATGGCCGCGACCTTGTCGCGCTCGAGCAGCTTGCGGGCCTTTTCGGCGAACACCGAGTTCTCGCTCGCGCCGTCTTCGACCACCGCCTCGATCTTCTTGCCGAGCACGCCGCCGGCGGCGTTGATCTCCTCGATCGCCAGCTTCTCGGCATCGACCAGCGAGGCCTCGGCGATGGCGATCGTGCCCGAGAGCGAATGCAGCAGTCCGAGCTTCACGCTGGCGCCGTCCTGCGCGCGGGCCAGGCCAGCCACGCCGCTGGCGGCACCCAGCACGATCATCGAGCCCCCCGTCTTCACGACCTGGCGGCGGTTGAAAGCGTTCGTCATGTCAAATTCCTTTGCTTTGGTTTTGTGCGAGTCATCAGGAACATCCGACCTTCGGAACTGCGTTTTGGGTGTCTCCTCCCGCCGCGCGGCCCCTGCAAACGAGCGCTGTGCTGCCAGTGCTTTTTCTTCGGGCAACGCTGCGCCACCGGATGCCCGCGCATCCGTTTTGAAAAGGCGTTGTTGCGACCGAAAAAACAAAAAAGCCCGAACCGGTGGTGAAACCGATTCGGGCTTTATTGCCCGACACCTCGCTGGCAGCACTGGCAGCGGGCGTCGAATGACTGGTAACGATTGCTCGTTGGGGCGAATTCTTCCTCGGTTCACCCTCGCGTGAACATACGCTGTTTCGCTAATTGGCGAAAGCGCGAAACGTGTGTTATTCGCGCGCAGCGCCCGGGGGGTTTATTAACCCCGCGGACGTGCGTAGCCCGATTCGATCCAGGCGGCCGCGCTGGACGCGGTGAGCCGGAACGCGGGCGACACGCTCACGCTCGCCAGCTCCGTGTCGTCCGCAGCGTCGTGCGCCGTGAGCGTGGCCGAGGGGTTGTCCTCGTCGGGCACGATCGCGAGCGACACGCGCACGCGCCGGTCGTCGCGCGTGGTCACGGTCACGTGCTTGTTGAGCGTGGCGTGCAGCTGCTGCTCGTGCCGGCGGATGACCTCGGCGGCGGTCTTCACGAGCGTGGAGAACGCCGGGCCATCGAGCGGTTTCGGGTTCTTCTTGTCGCGGCCCATGGTCCAGGGGCCGACGAGCGCGGGCTCGGGGTCGCCATGGCGCGTCATCTCGACGGCCCAGCCGTCGTCGTCTTCGTTCTTGATCACGCGGGCGGTCCAGAGGCCGTCGCGCCACAGGCGGGGCTCGTGCAGAGGCGGGGTGTCGTCGATGTCTTCGGTAGGGGTCGGTTCTGTCATTCGGAAACGCGTGGTCGTGCGGCACCCATTGTCGCCTGCGGCTGCAGGCCGACGTACTGCTGCAGCCCTTCGACCAACGCATCGAACGCGGCGCGGCAGCGCGGGCTGTTGCGCAGGTCTTCGTGCATGGTGATCCACGTGTCGAGCTTCAGCGAAAAGGCACGCGGCAGAACGCGCTGAAGCGGCGGCGTATCGTCGCCGCGCCACGCGAGTCCGGCCTGGCACACGCCGATGCCGGCGCTGGCCCGGATGAGCGCGAGCTGTGTCAGGTCGCTGTCGGTGCGCAGCGAAAACGCGTCGCGCTGGAAGCCCTTGAGCGTTCGCATCGCGTTGCGCGCGAAGGCCGGGAAATGGTCGTAGCCGATGATCGAATGGGCCGCCAGTTCCTCGAGCTTGCGCGGCGTGCCATGGCGCGCGAGGTAGTCCGCATGGGCATGCAGGCCGAGCTCGATCAGGCCGATGCGCCGCGCCACCAGTTGCGCCTGCTTCGGGCGCACCATGCGCACGGCAATGTCGGCCTCCCGGCGCAGCAGGTCCTGCATGCGGTTGGTCGACACCAGTTCCACCTTCAGCGCGGGGTGCTGCTCCCGCAGCCGCGCCACGATCGGCGGCAGCACCTCGGCGCTGACCACTTCGCTGGCCGACACCCGCACCACGCCGCGCACGCCGTCGCCATGCCCGGTGGCGGCGCGCGCGAGCGAAGCGGCGTTGCTTTCCATCGCTTCGGCATGGCCTTGCAGCGCCAGCGCCACCTCGGTGGGCATCAGTCCGACCTGAGACCGCGTGAAGAGCACCACGCCAAGGGCCTTCTCGAGCGCCGCGACATGGCGCCCGACGGTCGGCTGCGTGATGCCGAGGTCGCGTGCGGCGCCCGAGAGCGAGCCCTCGCGCAGCACGCCGAGAAAGGAGCGGTACAGCTCCCAGCCAATGTTCAATGCCATGCATAAATGTATAGCCGCTGGCAAATGTTCGGCAATTTCAATTGAGTCTCTCGATGCCCAAAATCGGCGCATCGACAACGACTTGGAGCTCCGGCATGACACGCGACGACGACAAGATCAACCACACGGTTCTGGTTCTCGGCGCCACGGGCGGCATCGGCGGCGAGGTGGCGCGGCAACTGCGCGACGCCGGCTGGCAGGTGCGCGCCATGCAGCGCGGCGCGGCACCGCCGCCGGCGTCAGCGCAGGGCATCACCTGGCTGCGCGGCGACGCGATGGACCGGCAGGCTGTGGCGGCGGCGGCCCGGGGCTGCGCGGTGATCGTGCATGCGCTCAATCCGCCGGGCTACCGCCGCTGGTCCGAGCTCGTGCTGCCGATGCTCGACAACAGCATCGCGGCCGCGGAGGCTGAGCGTGCGACGGTGGTGCTGCCGGGCTCGGTCTACAACTTCGGCCCCGATGCATTTCCGCTGCTCGACGAAGAATCGCCGCAGCATCCGGCGACGCGCAAGGGTGCGATCCGCAAGGAGATGGAGCAGCGGCTCGAGGCCGCAACCGGGCGTGGCGCGCGCGTTCTGATCGTCCGGGCCGGCGATTTCTTCGGTCCGGCGGCGGGCAACAACTGGTTTTCGCAAGGCCTCGTGAAGCCGGGGCAGCCCGTCAAGGTGGTGAGAGATCCGGGCCGGTCCGGCGTCGGCCACCAGTGGGCCTACCTGCCCGACGTGGCACGCACCATCGTCGAGTTGCTGGCGCGGCGCGAGCGTCTCGTGTCCTTTGCGCGCTTCCACATGGCAGGGCACTGGGATGCCGACGGCACGCAGATGGGCGACGCCATCCGCCGCGTGGTGGCGCGGCGCACGGGCGCGGTGCCGCGGCTTGCGGCCTTTCCGTGGCGGCTGCTGGCGCTGGCCGCACCGTTCGTCCCCACTTTCCGCGAGCTGCGCGAGATGCGCTACCTCTGGCAGACGCCGGTGCGCATGGACAACGCGCGCCTCGTCGCCTTGCTCGGCCGCGAGCCGCACACGCCGCTCGACGACGCGGTCGAGGCCGCGCTCGAGGGCATGGGTTGCTTCGGCGCGGTACCGCAGCCCCTGGCCCCCTGACGCAGCCTCGGTGCGCTCAGAACACCGACAGCCCGGTCCGCGCAACGAACAGTTCGAGCGCCTTCATGCCGAGCAGCGAGTTGCCCGACGTGTCGAGCGCGGGTGACCAGACGCAGAGCGTGAGCCGGTCGGGCACCACGGCCACGATGCCGCCGCCGACGCCGCTCTTGCAGGGCAGGCCGATCGAGAAGGCGACGTCGCCGGCGGCATCATAGGTGCCGCAGGTCAGCATCAGCGCGTTGATGCGCCGTGTCTGCCGCTCGCCCGTGACATCGGCGTGGCCGTCGATCGGATGCGCGCCGTCGCGGCACAGGAAGGCCGCGGCGCGCGCGAGCTGGCGGCAGCTCATGCGCAGCGCGCACTGGTGGAAGTAGGTGTCGAGCACCGCGCCCACGTCGTTGTCGATCTTGCCGAAGCTCTTCATGAAGTTGGCGAGCGCGACGTTGCGGAACCCGCTGGCGGCCTCCGACTGCGCCACTTCGCTATCGAAGGCGATGGGCTCGTCGCAGAGGCTCGCCATCAGCGCGAGGATGTCGGCCTTGGCGCTGCCGCCCGCCTGCAGCGCCTGGCTCACGAGCCGGTCGGCCACCGCGATCGCGCCCGCATTGATGAAGGGGTTGCGCGGCTTGCCGTGCTCGTTCTCGAGCTGCACCAGCGAGTTGAACGGATTGCCCGAAGGCTCGCGTCCGATGCGCTCCCACAGCGCATCGCCCACGCGCTGCATAGCGAGCGTGAGCGTGAAGAGCTTGGAGATGCTCTGGATCGAGAACGGCGCCTCGAAGTCGCCGGCGCCGGCTTCCTCGCCGTCGCAGGTGCGCAGCGCGATGCCGAGCTGACGCGGATCGACCGAGGCGAGCGCAGGGATGTAGCTTGCGACCGTGCCGCCCTGGCCGAGCTGCGGCCGCAGGGTGGCGACGATCTCGTCGAGCACCGGCTGAAAATTCATCTGCACCCCCATCGTGCGCATCAGGCCGTGCGCCGAACCGCGGGCCGCCGGTTCACGAGCACGATGCCGACCGCCACGCCCACGAGCGCCACCATCAGCTGCGCCGTGAGCGGCTCTTTCAGCAGCACCACGCCGAACACCAGCGCGAACAGCGGCGTCAGAAAGGTGAACGACGACATCTGCGTGGCCGGGTAGTGCCGCAGCAGCCACATCCACGCGAGATAGCTCGCAAACGCGCCGACCACGGTCTGCAGCGCGATCGAGGTCCAGGCCCAGGCGGAGTACGAGAAACCCCATGGCTCGCCGAGCACGAGCGACAGCAGCGGGCAGACCACAGCGGTCACGGCCACTTGATAGAACAGCGTCTTCTCGGCGCTCGCCGTGGCCAGGCGCGTGGTGCGCAGCGTGAGCGTCGTCAGGCCCCAGAGCATGCCGGCCGCGAGCGCCATCGCGTCGCCGACGAGCTGCGTCGAGCTCATGTGGCCGAAGCCTTCGCTGAAGGCCAGCACCACGCCCGCGAACGCGATCAGAAGCCCCAGCCATTGAAAGCCGCGCAGCCGCTCCGACGGCACCCAGCGCGGCAGCAGCAGCGACACCCAGAACGGTGCGGTGTAGAGAAACACCGTGAGCCGCGACGCGCTGGTGTTCTGCAGCCCGAGGTAGATGCCCGCGAACTCGCCCGCGAACAGCAGTCCCGCAAGCAGCCCGGCTCCGAGCGTGCCATCACGCTCGAACAGCGGCACGCGGCGCCACACGCACCACAGCCACAGCAGCAGCACCGCGCCCGCCATGCGGATCGAGGCCTGCCAGAGCGGTGGCACTTCGGTGACAGTGGTCTTGATGAGGATCTGCTGCAGCCCCCAGAAGGCGCAGCAGGCGATGAGCAGGCCGATGGCCAAAGAGTCGAGGTGGGTCTTGCGCTGGATCATGGGTCTTATTTTTCTTGTGCGCCGCGGCAGGCGCCGGTCACAGCGGATGTTCGGTGTAGAAGCGCCCGCCGTGAAAGAGCAGCGGCGATGCCGTGTCGTCGTGCGTGCAGCGCTCCACCTCGCCCACGAAGATCACGTGGTCGCCTTCGTCGTAGCGGCTGCGGTTGAAGCATTCGAAGCTCGCCGCCGCACCCGCGAGCACCGGCGCGCCGCCGAGTCCTTCGGTGAAGGCCACGTCGACCCAGCGGTCGATGTTCTTGGTGGCGAAGCGCTCGGCCAGCGCTTTCTGGTCGGCAGCCAGGATGTTGACCGCATAGTGCGAGCCCGCACTGAGCGCCGGCATCGAGGCCGCGGCGCGCGAGAGGCTCCAAAGCACTAGCGGCGGCGCGAGCGATACCGAGTTGAACGAATTGGCAGTGAGTCCGACCAGCGTGCCCTCGGCCGATCGCGCGGTGACGATGGTCACGCCGGTGGCGAACATGCCGAGCGCCGCGCGGAATTCAGCGGGCGAGAAGGTCGGGGGCTGGGCCCGGCGGGAGGTGGTCACGGAAGAAGCGGCGCGTTGGAAGGCAGGGAAGGGCTATTCTGGCTCAGCTGCCGGCAGTGCCGCTGGCGGGGCAGTCATTCCCTCGGTCACGTACGGGGTGTAGATCGACAGCCTGCGCAGCAGATCGAACATGGCCCTCCCTCGTGTTCACGCGCTCCTCAGCTCCTCTACCGCCTTGTGCAGAAACGCCGCGATCTCTTCCTTTTCTGGCAACTGCACCTGGTATCGCGACACAAACAGCTGATTGCTCATGCCCGCCAATGCGTACTCCACGAGTTCGACGTTCTTTCGTGTGCACAGAAGAATGCCGATCGGTGGCTGGTCGCCATCGCTCATTTCATGCTGCTTGTAGTACCCCACGTAGCTGTTGAGCTGTCCCAGATGTTCATGGCGGAAGGCGTCGTTCTTGAGTTCGATAAGCACATGGCATTTGAGGACGCGGTGATAGAAGACCAGGTCCACGAAGAAGTGCTCGCCTCCGATCAGAAGGCGCTTTTGCCGCGCCTCAAAGCAGAAGCCGTGGCCGAGTTCCAGAAGAAAGCCTTGGAGCTTGTCGAGCAGCGCATCCTCGAGTTGACCTTCGGTCACCACTTCTTGGGGTTTGAGGCCCAGGAACTCGAACACGTAGGGATCGCGAATGACCTGCTGCGGCGCGTTCTGCTCCGCGTCGGCATGGACCTGTTTCGAAAGTGCGGCTTTGTCGATGGACAGTCCGCTGCGTTGCCAATACTGGCTCGCGATCTGGCGCTTGAGTTCGCGCACGGACCAGTTCCCGCGCAGTGCTTCGGCTTCGTAGAAGGCACGCTGCTGGGCGTCGTCGAGCTCGACCAACTGCTCGAAGTGACTGTAGGAGAGCCGAGTGACGAGCAGGTCGGCGTCGGTCGAGGAAATGGCGGTCGGCGATGGTGCGGACGCCGTCCGCACTTTTTCTTCCAGGGGTGTGGGCGGATGCAGGGCCGCAGATTGTGCGGACACCGCCCGCACAATCTGCGGATAGGCCCTGTAGAAGGCCAAGTAGCCATAGAGCTGACGCTTGCCGCTGTTGCTGACGCCTTGGGCACGCAAGGCTACGGACAATTCGACAAGCAGCTTGTCCCCATAGCGAGCGCGATCGGCGCCCTGCAATTCGTAATGGTGGATGTGGGAGCCGATCAGCCAGTTGCGCCAAGTGAGACTGATGTTGACGGCGCGGGTGGCCCGGACAGCGCACTCTTCGTGCACCTGGCGAATGCTGGTGACCAGCGCGGCAAATCCTGTGTCCGGCGGCTTTGTTGCGGGGCTGCGCTCAGAGGGCATGCGCGGGAGCTTACCTCGACCAGCGCCCTGCAACTGACATCGGCGCGGACGGATGAGAAGTCGGGCCTGCCGCGTTCGGCCTCAGCCGAAGAACCAGTAGCACACCGCGACAGCCGCGGCCACGCCGGCCGCTTCGGCCGCGAGCGCGCAGGCCACCGCATGCCGGGCGCGCTGAATGCCCACGGCGCCGAAGTACACCGCCAGCACGTAGAAGGTGGTCTCGGTGCTGCCCTGGATGGTGGCGGCCACGAGCGCGGGAAAGCTGTCGACGCCCTGGCTCTTCATGGTCTCGATCAGCATCGCGCGCGCCGCGCTGCCCGAGAAGGGCTTGACCAGTGCGGTCGGCATCGCGTCGACGAAGCGCGAGTCCCATCCGCCCATGTCCACCAGCCAGCGCAGCCCCGCGAGCGCCGTGTCGAGCGCGCCCGATGCGCGCAGCGCCCCCACCGCGCACAGCATGGCGACGAGGTAGGGCAGCAGGTTCTTCGCGATGTCGAAGCCTTCCTTCGCGCCTTCGACGAAGCACTCGTAGACCTTGATGCGGCGCACCGCGCCGGCCACGAGAAAAGCGACGATCACGCCGAACAGCGTCAGGTTGCCCATCAGCGATGACAGCGCGGCGATCGCCGCCGCCGAGAGGCTGCCGAGCAGCGCCATGAAGCCGCCGAGCAGCAGCGCGCCCGGCACCAGGTAGGCCAGCACCACCGGGTCCCACAGCCGCAGCCGCTGCACGGCCGCCACCGCGAGCAGGCCGGCGAGCGTCGATGCGCTGGTGGCCAGCAGGATCGGCAGGAACACCAGCGTCGGATCGGCGGCGCCCTGCTGCGCGCGGTACATGAAGATCGTCACCGGCAGCAGCGTGAGCGACGAGGCGTTGAGCACGAGGAACAGGATCTGCGCGTTGGTGGCCGTGACCGGGTCGGGATTGAGCCGCTGCAGTTCGCGCATCGCCTTGAGGCCGATCGGCGTGGCCGCGTTGTCGAGCCCGAGCGCGTTGGCCGCGAAGTTCATCGTGATCAGCCCCAGCGCCGGATGGCCCGCGGGCACGCCCGGCATGAGCCGGCGGAACAGCGGCCCGAGCAGCCGCGCGAGCCAGCCGACCAGCCCCGCCGCTTCCGCGATGCGCAGGAAGCCGAGCCACAGCGTGAGCGTGCCGAACAGCAGCACCATCACCTCGACCGCGAGCCGCGCCATCGCGAACAGGCTCTCGACGATCGCCGCGAAGACGCCCGGATCGCCGCCGACAAGCCAGCGGCCGAGGGCGGCGAGCGCCGCCACGAGGAAGAAACCCAGCCACAAGCCGTTGAGCACGCGTTCTTCTTTCTTTGCCTGCAGTGAGCGCGATCATAGGACCACGCCGCGCGAGCTCACGAGACGTCGATCAGCAGGTGCGGCCGGAAGCCTTCCTGTTCGCCCTTGCCCTTGTAGCCGAGCGGATTGGCGACCACGCGGCAGCCGTTCTTCACGTAGTCGAACGGACAGTGCAGGTGGCCGTGCAGCCACAGCTGCGCATGGGCGAGCAGCGGGTCGAGCGCATTGCAGAAGCCGGCCGTGCCCGGCCTGAGGCCGTAGCGCGGATCGGCGCTCGCGAGGCTTGGCGCGAAATGCGTGATGACCACGGTGGTGCCGTCGAAGGGTTCGGCCAGCGCCTGTTCGAGCCAGGCCTGGCATGCGAGCGCCTGCTCGCGCAGCGCGGCCGACATGAACGGCTGCCCGTGGCGCACCGTCGCCGCCTTCTCGAGGTAGAAGTCGGCCGCGCGCATCGCCTTGCCGCGTTTCTTGAGCGCGTCGGCCAGGCCGTCGACGGCCGGGTCCACGAGCGCGTCGAAGTCGGCCCACAGCGTGGTGCCGACGAAGCGGATGCCGTCGATGACCGCGGTCTCGCGCTCGAGCCAGCGGATGTCGAGCGCGTCGCACAGCCCGCGCAGTCGGGCATGCGTTTCGTCGAAATCGGTGTTGTCGTATTCGTGGTTGCCGGGCACGTAGACCACCGGCACGGGCCAGCCGTGGCGTGGCGAGAAGCGGGCCAGGCCGAAGTCGGTGTCGAGGAGGCGCGAGCCCTGCTGGTAGGAGCCGATGTCGCCGGCCAGCACCAGCATGTCGGCCCCAGGGGCGGGCTCGGCAACGAAGTTGGGGTGGGACTCCAGGTGCAGGTCGGAGAGCAGTTGCAGTTTCATCGTCGGGTCAGTCTAGACAAGACTGGAGGAATCAGCCTATGCACAAAACGCATGAGAAGGGGGGTTTCAATACTAGGGATAACCCCTATTCTTAGGACATCAACCACTCAGCGCCGCCAAAAGCAGCGCACCTGCCATGTTCAGCCTTCTTGCCCAAGCGGCCCGATTCTTCCGTTCTGCCCCGGCCGACGACCTGCCGCCCAGCCACGCCTCCGTCCTGATGGAAAGCGCCGACGTGCGCGCGGGCTCCGATGCGCACCACGCACAGGAACTTCGCATCGCCGCCAGCGCCTGGCTCAGCGTCGTTCGCTGAGCGCTGGCGATCAGCCTGCGCCGCCCGCTTGCCGGCCCAGCGCCGGATTGGCGAACGCCGCCGCGGCCGAGCGCATCAACGCGGTGCGCAGCCATTCGTGCGCATGCGCATGCTGGGCGCGCCGATGCCAGATCGCGTCGACATGCACCATCGGCTGGTCGAACGGCAGCTCGCGCAGCACCAGCTGGTCCTCGATGCCGGTCACGGTCACGAAGTGGCGCGGCAACACCGTCAGCAGGTCCGAGTTGGCCACCACCCGGCCGGCCGTGAAGAACTGGTTCACCGTGACCACGATGTGCCGCTCGCGGCCCAGCGCGCCGAGCGTCTGGTCGATGAAGCCGTAGGGCCGGCCCGAAAAACTCACCAGCAGATGCCGTGCGGCGCAGTAGCCGTCGAGCGTGAGCGGCGTGTCCGCCAGCGGGTGCCCGCGCCGCATCACGCAGACGTACTGGCCCAGGTAGAGCCGCTGGGTCTCGAACGCCACGCCGGCGCCCGACTGACCCCGCGCGGCGAGGCTGGCGATCACGGCCGGGAAGTAGCCCACCGCCATGTCGACTTCTTCCTGCTCGAGCATGCGCCGCGGATCGCGCGTGGTCAGCGGCAGCACGCGCAGCGAGATGGCGGGCGCTTCCTTCTCGACGATCTGCACCAGCCCCGGAATCAACTCGGCCGCGGTCGCGTCGGCCATGGCAAGGACGAAGGTGCTGTCGGCCGAGCCCGCATCGAATTCGCCCGGCGCCAGCGTGTGCTGCAGCTGCCGCAGCGCGTCGCGCACCGTGGGCCAGAGCGCCAGCGCGCGCGGCGTGGGCTCGACGCCCGCCCCGGCGCGCGTCACGAGCTCGTCGCCCAGCGCGTCGCGCAGCCGGCGCAGGGCATTGCTCACGGCCGGCTGGGTGATCGAGAGGTTGCGCGCGGCGCGCGTCAGGTTGCGCTCCGCCATCACTTCGTCGAACACGCGCAGCAGGTTCAGGTCGAGGGTTCGGAAATTGACGTCCATCAGTGTTGTGAATGGTAAACATCAGAAAGATAAAGTGGCCAAACACTAGGGCAAACCCTAATATCACCCCCATCGGCACCAGCCATTCATCCCCCGGAGGGATTCATCATGACCAGCTTCGTCCACGTTGACCAACCCACTTCCCATCCCGGCGTCGAGCGCGCGGAGGTTCTGTTTGCCCAGCTGAAGGCAGCCCGCGCGGGCGCCAACGGTTCGCGTCCCCTGATCGTCCTCTTGATCGTCGCTGCGCTGGCCGCAGCGGCGGTGGTGGCCGACAACCTCGTCACCCGTTGGGACGAAGGTGCGCTGCTCGCCGCCTGGGCCGTGCTCTGCGGCGCCGTGTTCGCCGGCATCGCGCTGTTCGCCGGTTCGCTGCGCGACGTGGTGGCAGGCACCTGGAACGCAGCGGCCCACCGCCGCGCCGCGGCCCGTGCCGATGCCCGTTTCCTGGAAACCGCCAAGAACGACCCGCGCATCATGCAGGAGCTGCAGGCCGCCACGTGGCGCCACGAGTCGGAAGGCAAGGTCCCGGCCGCTGCCGCCGCGAAGGTCGATGCGCTGGCCCGCATGGCCGAAAGCGCCCGCGAAGCCCGCATGCCGACGCTCTACGACGCGATGCGCCGCATGAACAGCTCGCGCTACTACTGATCGACCGGCCGCGAGGTCCCAGCAAAAAAGCCGCCCGGCAAGGGCGGCTTTTTTTGCTTTCGCAGGTCAGGCTGCGAGTCGCTGCTCGATGGCAGCCCGGGTCTCGGGCAGCTCCTTCGGCAGATGGTGCTTGAGCTGTTCGAACAGCTCGGCGTGCAGCTTCAGCTCGGCTTCCCAGGCGGCCTTGTCGATGCTGGTGACGCTCTTGAACTGCTCGGCGCTGAAATCCAGCCCGGTCCAGTTGAGCTCTTCGTAGCGCGGGCTGACGCCGAACACATGGTCCACGCCCTCGGCCTTGCCTTCGATGCGGTCGATCATCCACTTGAGCACGCGCATGTTCTCGCCATAGCCGGGCCAGACGAACTTGCCGTCAGCGCCCTTGCGGAACCAGTTGGTGGTGAAGATGCGCGGCTGCTTGGCGCCCGAGGCCTCGAGCTTCTTGCCCAGGTCGAGCCAGTGCTGGAAGTAGTCGCTCATGTTGTAGCCCATGAAGGCCAGCATCGCGAACGGGTCACGGCGCACCACGCCCACCTGGCCGACGATGGCGGCGGTGGTCTCGGAGCCCATGGTGGCCGCCATGTAGACGCCTTCGGTCCAGTTGCGGCCTTCGGTGACCAGCGGCACCGTGGTCGAGCGGCGGCCGCCGAAGATGAAGGCATCGATCGGCACGCCGGCCGGATCGTCCCAGGCCGGGTCGAGCGCCGGGTTGTTGGTGGCGGCCACGGTGAAGCGCGAGTTCGGGTGCGCGGCCTTGGCGCCGGTTTCCTTGGCGATGGCCGGCGTCCAGTCCTTGCCCTGCCAGTCGACCAGGTGCTCGGGCAGCTTCTTGCCGGGCACATCGTCCTCGAGGCCTTCCCACCAGACGTCGCCGTCGTCGGTGAGCGCCACGTTGGTGAAGATCACGTCGCGGTCCAGGCTCTTGAGGCAGTTCGGGTTGGTCTTGAGGTTGGTGCCGGGGGCCACGCCGAAGTAGCCGGCTTCGGGGTTGATGGCGTACATGCGGCCATCCTTGCCGGGCTTGATCCAGGCGATGTCGTCGCCGATGGTGGTGACCTTCCAGCCATCGAAGCCGGCCGGCGGCACGAGCATCGAGAAGTTGGTCTTGCCGCAGGCCGACGGGAATGCAGCGGCCACGTGGTACTTCTTGCCCTCGGGCGAAGTCACGCCGAGGATCAGCATGTGCTCGGCCAGCCAGCCTTCGTCGCGGCCCATGGTCGAGGCGATGCGCAGCGCGAAGCACTTCTTGCCGAGCAGCGCATTGCCGCCGTAGCCCGAACCGTAGCTCCAGATCTCGCGCGTCTCGGGGTAGTGGACGATGTACTTGGTCTTGTTGCAGGGCCAGGAGACGTCCTTCTGGCCGGGCTCGAGCGGCGCGCCCACGGTGTGCACACAGGGCACGAACTCGCCCTCGGCGCCGAGCACGTCGTACACGGCCTTGCCCATGCGGGTCATGATGCGCATGTTGACGGCCACGTAGGGGCTGTCGGAGAGCTCGATGCCGATGTGGGCGATGGGCGAGCCGAGCGGGCCCATGCTGAACGGCACCACGTACATGGTGCGGCCTTTCATGCAGCCGTCGAACAGCGGCTGCAGCGTGGCGCGCATCTCGGCCGGGGCCACCCAGTTGTTGGTGGGGCCGGCACTCTCCTTCTGCTCGGAGCAGATGAAGGTGCGGTCCTCGACGCGCGCGACGTCGCTCGGGTCGGACAGCGCGAGGAAGGAATCGGGGCGCTTGGCCGGGTTGAGCTTCTTGAAGGTGCCCGCGTCGACCAGCTTCTGGCAGAGGCGGTCGTACTCTTCCTTGCTACCGTCGCACCAGTAGATAGCCTCGGGTTTGCAGAGCGCGGCCATTTCGGCCACCCAGGCAATCAGTTTTGCGTTCTTGACGTATGAGGGTGCCTGAATGGCGAGGCCCTGCATCGTGGGTGCGTTCATCGGAAATCTCCTAAGTTGAAAAATCGTCTTTCCGAACGGGACGCCGCGCCAGCATGGCACGGAGGTCCGTTTGAGAAAACGTTTCGCCTCGCGGAGACTGCGTCAACCTGGGCCCGGCGGCCCACGGACGACGACGCAACCGGCTGTCAGGCCAGGTAGACGGCGATCGATGCCAGCAGGAGCATCAGCACCGCGCCGGCCACGGGGAGCACGATCGGCATCAGGTGCACGACCGATTCGACGGCGTCTGCTTCAACGGCCGCGGCATGGCCGGGCTCGACGGGAGTGGTGTTGGACATGGGAATACCTCGAATGCACAAAGACGGAAAAACTGCGGGCATTTTACAGATGGACCCCGGCAACCCGGTCTAGGGGGTTCCGAGCCCCCCTTTTCAGTGCTGCTCCTCGGCCTCGAAGCCGGCCTCGTGCAGCGCGCCCAGCACGCTCGCGAGGTGGGCCCGTCCGCGGGTCTGCAGCACCAGCTCGATGTCGACGTTCTGCGCCGCCAGCATGGTGAAGGCGCGCTGGTGGTGAACCTCGTCGACGTTAGCGCCCGCTTCTGCCACGGTGGCGGTGATCTGGGCCAGCGAGCCCGGCACGTCGCGCGCGCTCACGCGCACGCGGGCGAGCCGGCCGGCGCGCACCATGCCGCGCTCGATGATCGCCGCGAGCAGCAGCGGATCGATGTTGCCGCCCGACAGCACCAGCCCCACGCGCTTGCCCTTGAAGCGCTCGGGATGCCGGAGCAGCGCCGCCAGGCCGGCCGCGCCCGCGCCCTCGACCAGCGTCTTCTCGATCTCGAGCAGCATCAGCACGCCCTGCTCGATGTCGCCTTCGTCGACCAGCAGCAGGTCGTCGACATGGCGCGCGATGATTTCTCGCGTCAGCACGCCCGGCGTGCCGACCGCAATGCCTTCGGCGATGGTGCTTTTGCCCTGCAGGTGCTGCGTGCCCTTGACCGCGTTCACCATGCCGGGGAAGCGCGTGGTCTGCACGCCGACGATCTCGATGCCGGGCCTGCGGTGACGCGCCGCGATGGCCATGCCGGCGATCAGCCCGCCGCCGCCCACCGACACCACGAGGGTGTCGAGTTCGGGCACGGCGTCGAGCATTTCGAGTGCCACGGTGCCCTGGCCCGCGATGATCGCTTCGTCGTCGTAGGGATGCACGAAGCTGAGGCCTTCGCGTTCGGCCAGTTCCAGCGCATGCGCGCGCGCCGCATCGAGCGTGTCGCCATGCAGCACCACCTCGGCCCCGAAGCCGCGCGTACGCTCGATCTTCACGCCCGGCGTGAAGCGCGGCATCACGATGAGCGCGCGCAGGCCCAAGCGCTCGGCGTGGTAGGCCACACCCTGCGCATGGTTGCCGGCCGACATCGCGATCACGCCGCGGGCGCCGCCCTCGGACAGGTCGACCAGCTTGTTGCAGGCGCCGCGTTCCTTGAACGAGGCGGTGAACTGCAGGTTCTCGAACTTCAGGAACACCTGCGCGCCCACGATCTCGGAGAGCGTGCGCGACTCGACGCAGGGCGTGTCGAGCACCTGGCCCTGCAGGCGCGCCGCGGCACGCTGGATTTCTTCGATTCCAACCATGGCGGGCATTGTGGCTGGAATCGCACCATCAGGGTTTTTACCGTTCCGGCATCTTCCCGAAGCCAAAACTCTGCGCTATGGTCGCCTCAGTAATTTCCTCATGCCAGGAGGTCGGTGGATGGTCAAGCGCGCGGGTGTCGATGTGGTGGCTGCTGCGGTGCGCGGGCAGGCATTGCCGTCGCCCGGGCTCAAGGGTGCGCCGGTGCTGGAGCTCATGTGCTCGCACTTCGTGCTCACGCTGGCCGCCAAGCAGGGCCCGCGTTTCAACGTGCGCCGCGACATCAACGGCCTGCTCTCGCTGACCGGCCGCCACCTGGTGTGGCCACTCGCGGTGCTGCAGCGGCTGCGCGAGTTTCTCGGCCGGCGCTGTGCGGGCAACGAGGCCTGGAAGGGCGTCGAAGACCTCGACGGCCGAACCTTGCTCGAGCGCCATGGCGTGTGGCGCGGCCCCTACGAGGAAGGCACGCTGTTCTTCTACCTCGACGAATACGCCAAGGACCATCCCAAGGACCTGCTCTCGGTGCTGTCCGTCACGCGCGACTGGCTCACGCATGCGCTGCGCAAGCAGTCGACGCTGGTCGAGAAGAACATCGACGCGCTCGCCGGCCTGCTGCAACTCAACAAGGCCGAGCGTGCGCTGCTGCTCTACGGCACGCTCGCGCGCTACCAGCGCGACCTGCGCTCGCTGCTGGTGGAGTTCAAGGTCAACAACGCGCCCGAGGCCTATGCCGCCATCGCCGACATCGCGGGCGTCAATGCAAGCGAAGTCGGCGAGGCGCTGCGTGCGGGTTCGCGGCTCGAGCGCATCGGGCTGGTCGAGAACCTGATCTCCGAGCACAACATCACCGACCTGGCCGATCTCATGAAGGTCAGCGAGAAGCTGCCGCCCGTGCTGATGCGCGAGTACCGCGACCACAACGAACTCATGGCCGTGTTCACGCGGCCTTCGGCCAAGAGCACGCTCACGCCCCACGATTTCTCCTTTGTCGAGGAAGACGCGCAGATGCTCGTCACGCTGCTGCGTGCGGCCGTGGCGCGCAAGGAGCCTGGCGTCAACGTGCTGCTCTACGGCCCGCCCGGCACCGGCAAGACCGAACTCGCCAAGGTGGTGGCGCAGGCCGCGGGGCTCGATCTGTTCGAGGTCGAATACGCCGACCGCGACGGCAACTCGCTGTCGGGCCGCGACCGCTACCGCTCGCTGCAGATCGCGCAGGTGTTCCTCAAGGGCAGCGCCCAGGCGGCACTGCTGTTCGACGAGGTGGAAGACGTCTTTCCGCCCATCAGCACCGAGGCCGCGCAGTTCATGGCGCGTGCCGAGCAGGTGCCCGCGCCCCCGAGCGGCAGTGTCAGCGGCAAGGCCTGGGTCAACCAGATCCTCGAGGCCAACCCGGTGCCCACGCTGTGGGTCACCAACCGCATCGAGCAGATCGACCCGGCGTTCCGGCGCCGCTTTGCCTACCACCTCGAACTCAAGTCGCCGCCGCCCGGCGCACGCGAGCAGCTCATCAAGAAGACGCTCGACGGCATCGTCGTGTCCGAGGCGTTCACCGCCAAGCTGGCCGAGCGCAAGGGGCTCACGCCGGCGCAGATCCGCACTGCGGTGCGCTTCGCGGGCCTCGCCTGCACCGACGGCGCGTCGATGGAGGCGCTGATCGAACGCCAGCTGCGCAACGCCGACCTCGCGCTCGGCACGTCCGATGCCGGGCTCGGCGAGCGGCGCAACGTGACCACCTACGACCTCGACATGCTCAACGTCGAGACCCGCTTCGAAGTGCCGCGCATCGTCGCCGCGCTGAAGGCGCGCGGCCATGGCACGCTGTGCTTCTATGGCGCGCCGGGCACCGGCAAGACCGCGCTCGCCGAGCACATTGCCCGTGCCATCGGCCGGCCGCTCATCATCAAGCAGGCCAGCGATCTTATGAGCAAGTACGTCGGCGAGACCGAGCAGAACATGGCCGCCATGTTCCGCGAGGCCGAGGCCGAGAAGGCCGTGCTGCTGCTCGACGAGGCCGACAGCTTTCTGCAGGACCGCCGCGGCGCCCAGCGCACCTACGAGGTGACCGAGGTCAACGAGATGCTGCAGGGCATGGAGCGCTTCAACGGCGTGTTCGTGTGCACCACCAACCTGCTCGAACGGCTCGACCAGGCGGCGCTCAGGCGCTTCACGTTCAAGATCAAGTTCATGCCGCTGACCGCGCAGCAGCGCGAGCGCATGTTCGTGACCGAGGCGCTCGCGGGCGATGCCGCGCTGCTCACGGGCGAGACCCGCGCGCGGCTCGCGCAATTGCGCCAGCTGTGTCCGGGCGACTTCGCTGCGGTGAAGCGCCAGACCGACATCCTGGCGGTCGAGTTCTCGGCCGCCGAATTCCTCGACCAGCTCGAGGCCGAACACCGCATCAAGCCCGAGGTGCGCGAATCGCGCGGCATGGGTTTCGTGCAGTAGACAGGCAGCAGTGAGCGAACGCCGGCGGGGGCCGGCCGCACGCAGAAAAAAAGAACACAGGGACCGCAGCGACAAGGAGGAGGCTTTCGATGGCAGAGCAAAAGACAGATGCCGCAGCGGCAGGGGGCATGCCGCGTTCCACCTTATGGCGGTTCGCGGCTTTCGCAGGGGCGGGCCTGCTTTGCGGCGCGATCGCCGCATGCGGCGGCGGTGGTGGGGGAGGTGGCGGCGGCGGCGGGTTTCCGATCATCCCCGGCGGGGGCAATCCCCCGGTTGGCGGCGGCGACGGGCCGGGCGATCCCGACGCGATCGTGGCCTCGGCAACCGTGGCCGGCCTGTGTGCCGCACCGCGCGCGGGCACCAATCCCGCGACCGGTGCCGCCTACCCGGACCGGCCCGGCACGCTGACCGACGAGAAGCGGTGGGTGCGCGGCTGGATCGACGAGACCTATCTCTGGTATGGCGAGGTGCCGACCACGCTCAAGGCCACCGACTACGCCACACCGGTCGCGTATTTCAGCGTGCTCAAGACGCCGGCGCTCACGCCCTCGGGGCGCGCGAAGGACCGCTACCACTACGTCGTCGACACCGAGCGCTATCGCCAGCTCTCGGAAGCCGGTGTGTCGCCGAGCTACGGCATCGAGCTTGCCGTGCTGCGCAGTTCGCCGGCGCGCAACATGCGCATCGCCTTCGTGGAGCCGAACTCGCCGGCCGCCAGAGCGGGACTGCAGCGCGGCGCGAGGCTGGTCGAAACCGACGGCGTTGACGTGGTGCGCGCCACCGGCGCTGCGAACGTCGACGTGATCAATCGCGCGATCTCGCCGCAGGAAGCCGGCGAGTCGCACACCTTCGTCTTCGAGGTGGGCGGCGTGCGGCAGCCGCCCTTGCAGCTCACGGCCGAGCAGGTCCGGCGCACGCCGGTGCAATCCGTCAAGAGCATCGACACGGGCAGCGGCCGGGTCGGGTATCTGCTCTTCAACGACCACATCGCCACCTCGGAGGCGCAGCTCATCAATGCGGTCAACCAGCTGCGCAGCGACGGCGTGCAGGACCTGGTGCTCGACATGCGCTACAACGGCGGCGGACGGCTCAGCATCGCAAGCCAGCTTGCCTACATGGTGTCGGGGCCGGCCGCGACCAACGGCAAGGTCTTCGAGCAACTGGTGTTCAACGACAAGAACCCGTTCCGCCTGTTGCCGGCGCAGATGCAGATTCCGTTCTACGGCACCAGCAGCACCGGGGCGGCGTTGCCCCGGCTGGGCCTGTCGCGCATCAGCGTGCTCGTCGGTCCCGACACCTGCTCGGCCAGCGAGTCGGTCATCAACGGCCTGCGCGGCGCCGACGTGAGCGTGAACCTGGTCGGCGGCACCACCTGCGGCAAGCCTTACGGCTTCTCGCCACAGGACAACTGCGGCACCAGCTATTTCGCGATCCAGTTCCAGGGCGTGAACGCCAAGAACTTCGGCGACTACGGCGACGGCTTCCGGCCCGACTGCGCCGTGGCTGACGATTTCGCGCATCCGCTCGGCGACCCGGCCGAGGCGCGGCTCGCCGCGGCGCTGACGATGCGCAATGGCGGCGCCTGCCCGGCGATTTCGGCCAAGGCCCTGCCCGGGTTCGAGAAGCCCGTCGTGTCAGACGAAACGGAGCCCTACCTTCGCGACCGTTCGCCGCTGCGCGAGATGCGCGTGCTCGACCTGCCGGGCGCGCCGGCAGCACCGGGATGACCGGCGCCAGGTAGGCGTAAACCCTGCGGTCTTTCGACTCTCTTGCTGCGCAAGCGCGCGGCCGATAGAGTGGGCCCTCATCAGTAGCAAACGTTTGCGCAAACGTTTGGCATTTGTTCTACACGGCTTCGGCCGCGATGAGGAGACGACGATGAAGATGCGAATCCAGCGCCGCCGGTGGCTCGGCGCGGCCTTGCTCGCCACGGTACTTTCGGCCTGCGGCGGGGGCGGCAGCGGCAACGACGGCTTTGCGCTCGCGCCGGGTTTCGGCGCCGCGCCGCCGCCCGCGCAGAAGATCATCATCGACAGCGACTACAACACCATGAGCGACGACGGCCAGCTCGGCGTGATGGCGGCGCAGCTCCAGGCCGAGGGCAAGGTCGAGGTCCTCGGCATCACCGTGGTGTCGGGCAACAAGTGGCTGCGCCAGGGCGTGGCCGAGGCGCTGAAATCGGTCGAGCGGCTCGGTGTGGGCCAACACATTCCGGTGTTTGCGGGCGAGAACTACGCGTTCAACCACGACCGGGCGGCGATCGAGGCCGAGCTGGCGGCAGGGGCTGGCGGCGACGGCTATCTCGGCGCCTGGAGCACGCCCGAGCCCAAGACCGACGCCGAGCTGGCGCCGATCCCCGACGGTTTCGCAACGCACACGCAGGTGCAGCCGCGCAGCGCGGTCGACTTCATCATCGACACGGTCAAGGCGCATCCGCACGAGGTGACCCTGCTCGCGATCGGCCCGCTCACCAACATCGCCAAGGCCGTGCAGCGCAGCCCCGAGATCGTGCCGCTGATCAAGCAGATCATCTACATGGGGGGCGCCGTCCATGTGCCCGGCAACACGACCAAGGCGGCGGAGTTCAACTGGTGGTTCGATCCCGACGCCGCGCAATTCGTGGTGCGACTGCCGATCCCGCAGGTGGTGGTGCCGCTCGACGTGACCGACACCGTGCTCATGGACAAGACGATCTACGATCGCATTGCGCACCCGCCCCACCCCACCGCGGTGACCGAGGCGTTTCGCCAGGAGTGGTTTGCCGCCGACTTCGAGAAGGATCCGAACCACACCTCGAACATCTGGGACACGCTGACCATCGCCTACCTTCTCGACCCCGCCTATGCGACCCAGGTCTCGGAAGAGTACGTGGACGTGATCGCGCGGCCCGGCGATCCCGAGAACGGCCGCTCGGTCGGCTACGCGACGCCGCCGGCGGGCGTGCCGCTGCAGAAGATGAAAGTGGTGACGCGTTTCGACAACGCGCGCTTCTTCGCCCTCTACGTCGATCTGCTCACGCGGCCGGTGCCGGTGCGCCTGCCGCGCTGAAACGGCTTCGCCTGCCTAGAAAGCCGAGCACACCCGCAGCACCTCGCTGCCATAGGCCTCGAGCTTCTTCGTGCCGATGCCGCTGATGCCCTGCAGGTCTTCGAGCGTGGCCGGTGCGCGCTCGGCGATCGCGGCCAGCGTGGCGTCGTGGAAGATCACGTAGGCCGGCAGGTTGTGCTCGCGCGCCACCTCGGCGCGCCAGGCCTTGAGCGCCTCGAAGCGCTTCTGGCCCTCGGCGTCGAGGGCGGCCGCGGCCGGTGAGGGCGCGCCGCGCGCGGGCTTCTCGCGTCGCGCCTTGCCGCTGCGTGCGGCGGGCGACGAGATCGATTCGCGCAGCGACACCAGCGTCTCGCCGCGCAGCACCGCGCGCGAGGCTTCGGTGAGCTTGAGCGTGTTGTAGGCCTCGGCGTCGACCGCCACGGCGCCGATCGCGATGAGCTGGCGCAGCACGCCGCGCAGTTGCACCTCGCTGAACTCCGCACCGAGCCCGAAGGTGCTGATGCGCTCGTGCCCGTACTGGCGGACCTTGTCGGTCTCCTTGCCGCGCAGGATGTCCATGACATGGCCCGAACCGAAGCTGATGCCGCTTTGCTGCTGCACGCGGTACACCGTGGACAGCAGCTTGCGCGCCGCATCGGTGCCATCCCAGACCTGTGGCGGCGCGATGCAGTTGTCGCAGTTGCCGCAGGGCGTGCTCTTTTCGCCGAAGTAGCCCAGCAGCCGCACGCGCCGGCAGTCGCTCGCCTCGGCCAGCGAGAGCAGCGCGTCGAGCTTGCCGCGCATCACCTGCTTGAACTCCTCGCCCGCGGGGCTCTCGTCGATCATGCGACGCTGGTTGACCACGTCCTGCAGCCCGTAGGTCATCCAGGCATCGGCGGCTGCGCCGTCGCGGCCCGCGCGGCCGGTTTCCTGGTAGTAGCCCTCGATGTTCTTCGGCATGTCGAGGTGCGCCACGAAGCGCACGTCGGGCTTGTCGATGCCCATGCCGAACGCGATGGTCGCGACCATCACGATGCCTTCCTCGCGCAGGAACCGGTCCTGGTGCCGCTGGCGCACCGCGGCGTCCAGGCCCGCGTGGTAGGGCAGGGCATTGATGCCGGCGCCCTGCAGCATCACGGCCACGTCTTCCACGCGCTTGCGCGACTGGCAATAGACCACGCCCGCATCGCCCTCGTGTTCGCGCTCGATGAAACGCAGCAGCTGGGTGGTCGCGTCCTTCTTCTCGACGATGGTGTAGCGGATGTTCGGCCGGTCGAAGCTTGAGACGAACTGCCGCGCCTCTTCGAGCTGCAGCCGCTCGACGATGTCGGCCCGCGTGAGCGCGTCGGCCGTGGCCGTGAGCGCGATGCGCGGCACGCCGGCGTAGCGCTGGTGCAGCACCGTGAGCGCGCGGTACTCGGGGCGGAAGTCGTGGCCCCACTGGCTCACGCAGTGCGCCTCGTCGATCGCGAACAGCGAGAGCTTGCCGCGTGCGGCCAGCGCGTCCATCAACTCGAGGAAGCGCGGCGTGGTGACGCGCTCGGGCGCGGCGTACAGCAGCGTGATCTCGGCGCGCGCCATGCGGCGCTCGACCTCCTGCGTCTGCTGCCAGTCGAGCGTTGAATTGAGAAACGCCGCGTCCACGCCGGCCTCGTGCAGCGCGCCGACCTGGTCGTGCATCAGCGCGATCAGCGGCGAGACCACCACCGCGAGCCCGCGGCCGGCGCGCTGCCGCGCGATGGCCGGGATCTGGTAGCACAGCGACTTGCCGCCGCCCGTGGGCATCAGCACCAGCGCATCGCCGCCGCCCACCACATGCTCGACGATGGCCTGCTGCGGCCCGCGGAACTGCGCATAGCCGAAGACCTCGTGGAGGATGTCGGCGGGCGCGCTCGACGTGCTGTGGTCGGCGTCGGAGGGGAGGGGGGCAAGCGAGGACACGGGCGGCAGGCGGACGGCGGAAGAACGGAACGAACGAAGGGAGAAGGGAGCGCGGCCGTGGATTGTCCCCCAGCCACCAGGAAATGACGGTGGCACGAGGTTTGCAATCGCAACGCCAGTCTCAAAGCCCTTCTTGTATAGACAGCATAGTGGTGCATTTTCCTCCTGCCATGCACCGAAACGGCTCTCTCGGGTTATCCTGTATATACAAGCTGGGGCGCACGGCAACAATGCGAGGCGCGCGCCACCCGGTCGACAACGGGGCGCATCGCCGAGCCATCTCTTTCTCAAGAACGGAACCAGGAGTCCCCATGGTCAAGACGGTAGTTGTGAAGATTTCCCCGCTGCTGGCAGCGCTCGCCTGCGCGGCCGGCCTGGCCGGCACGGCCGCGGCGCAGGACACCAAGATTGCGCTCGGCATGTCGGGCTGGACCGGCTTTGCGCCGCTCACGCTTGCCGACAAGGCGGGCATCTTCAAGAAGAACGGCCTCGACGTCGAACTCAAGATGATCCCGCAGAAGGACCGCCATCTCGCGCTGGCGGCCGGCGCGATCCAGTGCGCCGCCACCACGGTCGAAACCCATGTGGCCTGGAACGCCAACGGCGTCCCGATCGTGCAGATCTTCCAGATGGACAAGTCCTACGGTGCCGACGGCATCGCGGTGCGCAACGACGTGAAGAACTTCGCCGACCTCAAGGGCAAGACCATCGGCGTGAGCGCGCCCGGCACCGCGCCGTATTTCGGCCTGGCCTGGATGCTCAGCAAGAACGGCATGACGCTGAAGGATGTGAAGCTCGTCTCGCTCGAGCCGCAGCCTGCCGCGCAGGCCTTCGTGGCCGGCCAGAACGACGCCGCCATGACCTACGAGCCGTACCTGTCGACCGTGCGCGCCAATCCGGCGGCCGGCAAGATCCTGGCCACCACGCTCGACTACCCGATGGTGATGGACACCGTGGGCTGCGCGCCGACCTGGCTCAAGGCCAATCCCAAGGCCGCCGCCGCGCTCACCAAGTCGTACTTCGATGCGCTCGAGATGATCAAGGCCGACCCGGCCAAGTCGAACGAGCTCATGGGCTCGGCCGTGAAGCAGAGTGGCGAGCAGTTCGCCAAGTCGTCGGCCTACCTGCGCTGGCAGGACAAGGCCGCGAACCAGAAGTTCTTCGCGGGCGAGCTCACCAGCTTCATGAAGGAAGCCGCGACCATCCTGCTGGAAGCCGGCGTGATCCGGAAGGCCCCCGAAGACTACGCCGCCACCTTCGATGCAAGTTTCGTCAAGTAAGGCCTTGCCGCAGCAGGTGCCGCCCCGCGCAGCGGCCGCGGCCGCCGTGGCGCCCCGGCGGCGCCGCGCGTTCGCACCGCTCGAGCCGATCGGCGCGCGTGCGCGGGTGCTGCTCGGGCTCGGCTTCTTCGTGCTGTTCGTGCTGGCGTGGGCCATGGCCACGCTCGGCGGCTTCGTGTCGCCGACCTTCCTCGCTAGCCCGCCGACCATGGTCAAGGAAGGCTGGCTGCTCTTCACCGAGTACGGCTTCAGCCTGGACGTGGGCATGACCGTCTGGCGCGTGTTCGGCGGCTTCGTGCTGGCCGCCGTGTTCGCGGTGCCGCTGGGCATCGCGATGGGCACCTGGAAGGCGGTCGAGGCCTTCTTCGAGCCCTTCGTCTCGTTCTGCCGTTACCTGCCGGCCTCGGCCTTCATTCCGCTGCTCATCCTGTGGGCGGGCCTCGGCGAGATGCAGAAGCTGCTCGTGATCTTCATCGGCTCGTTCTTCCAGATCGTGCTGATGGTGGGCGTCACCGTGGGCGGCGCGCGGCGCGACCTCGTCGAGGCCGCCTACACGCTGGGCGCCAACAGCCGCGGCATCGTTGCGCGCGTGCTCATTCCGGGCGCCGCGCCGGGCATTGCCGAGACGCTGCGCCTGGTGCTCGGCTGGGCCTGGACCTACGTGATCGTGGCCGAGCTGATCGGCTCGTCCTCGGGTATCGGCCACATGATCACCGACAGCCAGGCGCTCCTGAACACCGGCCAGATCATCTTCGGGATCATCGTGATCGGCGTCATCGGGCTGGTGTCCGACTTCGCTTTCAAGGCGCTCAACCGCCGCCTCTTCGCCTGGGCCGCACTGTGACGACGACGATGACGATGAACAACCAGCTTTCGATCCAGGGCGTGTCGCGCATCTTCACCGGTGCCAAGGGGCAAAGCACCCAGGCGCTGCTGCCGATCGACTTCGAGGTGCACGAGAACGACTTCGTCACCATCCTCGGGCCTTCGGGCTGCGGCAAGTCGACGCTGCTGCGCATCGTCGCGGGGCTCGACTTCCCGACCACCGGCCAGGTGCTGCTCGACGGCGAGCGCATCGAGGGCCCGGGCGCCGACCGCGGCGTGGTGTTCCAGAGCTACACGCTGTTCCCCTGGCTCACGGTGGCCCAGAACATCCGCTTTGGCCTGCGCGAGCGCGGCATGAGCGATGCCGAGCAGAAGGAGCGCAGCGCCTTCTTCATCGCCAAGGTGGGCCTGCGTGGCTTCGAGAACCACTATCCCAAGCAGCTCTCGGGCGGCATGCAGCAGCGCACCGCCATTGCGCGCGCGCTCGCCAACGACCCCAAGATGCTGCTGCTCGACGAGCCCTTCGGCGCACTCGACAACCAGACCCGGGTGCTGATGCAGGAACTGCTGCTCGGCATCTGGGAATCGGCGCAGAAGACGGTGCTGTTCGTCACGCACGACATCGACGAGGCCATCTTCATGGCCAACCGCGTGGCCGTGTTCAGTGCCAGGCCGGGCCGCATCAAGACCGAGATTGCGGTGGACTTCCCGCATCCGCGCAAGTACACGATCAAGACCTCACCCGAGTTCATGGCCATCAAGGCGCGCCTGACCGAAGAGATCCGGGCCGAGTCGATGGCGGCGGCCGAGCATTGAACAGGCGACGCATCCGATGACCCCCGCCGCACGCCGCGCCGATCCTTCGCTTGCGCTCTATGCGCAGGTCAAGGACCACATCTCGCGCAAGATCCAGGACGGCACCTGGCCGGCGGGCCATCGCCTGCCGTCCGAGAGCGAGCTGGTCGCGCAATTCGGCATCTCGCGCATGACGGTGAACCGCGCGCTGCGCGAGCTCGTGGCGCAGGGGCGCATCGTGCGCATGGCCGGCGTCGGCAGCTTCGTGGCCGAGACCAAGCCGCAGTCCACGCTGCTGCAGATCGCCAACATCGCGAGCGAGATTCGCCAGCGCGGCCACGACTACCGCTGCGAGATGCTCGCCGTCGAGCGCCTCGCGGCCTCGCCCGACGTGGCCGCCTGGCTCGACATGCGCGCGGGCAGCTCGGTGTTCCACAGCGTCTGCCTGCACCTGGACAACGACACGCCGGTGCAGCTCGAGGAGCGCTACGTCAATCCGCAGGTCGTGCCCGACTACCTCGCGCAGGACTTCGCCGCGGTGCCGCCCAGCGAGTACCTCGTGCGCCACGTGCCCTTCGACCAGATCGAGCATGTCGTCGATGCCGTGCTGCCCACGCCCGAGCAGGCCGGCCACCTCGCGATGGCGCCCGCCGACCCCTGTCTGCTGCTGACGCGCCGCACCTGGACGCGCAACATCCCCGTGACGTGGGTGCGCTGCCTGCACCCGGCCTCGCGCTACAGCCTGGGCAGCCGCTTCCGCGCCGACGGCAACCCCTCGTTCGGCTGAGCCGGCCGACGGCAACCAAAGTCTTCTGACGCAACCACTTGTATAGACAGGTTCACATGGCCCAAGCTTCCACCCCCGCCACCCTGACCCTCACGCCCGGCCAGGTCGACCTCGCGATGCTGCGCCGCATCCACCAGCACAGCGGCCTGCGCCTGGCACTCGATCCGTCGGTGCAGCAAGGCATGGCCCGCGCCGAAGCCGCCGTGCGCCGCATCGTCGAGAACGACGAGGTGGTCTACGGCATCAACACCGGCTTCGGCAAGCTCGCGAGCACGCGCATCGGCAACGACCACCTGGCCGACCTGCAGCGCAACCTCGTGCTCTCGCACAGCGTGGGCACGGGCGAGCCGCTCGCGGCGCCGGTGGTGCGGCTGGTGCTCGCCACCAAGGCCGTGAGCCTGGCGCGCGGCCATTCGGGCGTGCGGCCCGCGCTCGTCGATGCGCTGCTGGCGCTCTTCAATGCGGGCGTGATGCCGCGCATCCCATGCAAGGGCTCGGTCGGTGCCTCGGGCGACCTCGCGCCGCTCGCGCACATGGCCTGCGTGCTGATTGGCGAAGGGGAAGCGACCCTGCCCGACGGCCGCGTGGTCGGCGGTGCCGAGGCGATGCGCAGCGTGGGGCTCGAACCCTTCGTGCTCGGCCCCAAGGAAGGCCTGGCGCTGCTCAACGGCACGCAGGTGTCGACCGCGCTCGCGCTCGCCGGCCTGTTCGGTGCCGAGAACGTGTTCGCCTCGGCCTTGATGTCGGGCGCGCTGTCGCTCGAGGCGATCCAGGGGTCGATCAAGCCCTTCGACGCACGCATCCATGCGGCGCGGGGCCAGCCGGGGCAGATCGCGGTTGCGGCGGCGGTGCGCACGCTGCTCGACGGCAGCGAGATCGTGCCCTCGCATGCCGACTGCGGGCGCGTGCAGGACCCGTATTCGGTGCGCTGCATTCCGCAGGTGATGGGCGCCTGCCTCGACAACCTCGCGCATGCCGCGCGCGTGCTGGCGATCGAAGCCAACGCCGCATCGGACAACCCGCTGGTGTTCTGCGACACCGGCGAAGTGATCTCGGGCGGCAACTTCCACGCCGAGCCGGTGGCCTTCGCGGCCGACATCATTGCGCTGGCCGTGAGCGAAGTGGGCGCGATCGCCGAGCGCCGCATCGCGCTCTTGCTGGACACGGGCCTGTCGGGCCTGCCGCCGTTCCTGGTGCGCGACGGCGGGCTGAATTCGGGCTTCATGATCGCGCAGGTCACGGCCGCGGCGCTCGCGTCGGAGAACAAGTCGCTCGCCCATCCCGCGAGCGTCGACAGCCTGCCCACGTCGGCCAACCAGGAAGACCATGTGTCGATGGCCACCTTCGCGGCGCGCCGGCTCGGCGACATGGTCAACAACACGGCCGTCGTCGTCGGCATTGAAGCGATGGCCGCCGCGCAAGGCATCGAACTCAAGCGCAGCGTGGCCCCCGGCGGCGGGCTCAAGAGCTCCCCGCTGGTCGAAGCCGAATTCGCCAACATCCGCCAGAAGGTCGACTTCCTCGAGCGCGACCGCTACCTCGCACCCGACATCGAAGCCATGCGCCAGTGGGCGCTCGCGGCCGACATGCCGCGCGCGCTGCGCGACATCCTTCCCAGCCATTCCTGAAACTGGAGATCCTCCGATGAATGCTCCCGACACCCTCGCGCTGCAAGGCGCCGACCCCCGCCACGACCCGACGCGCGTGATCCGCGCGCCGCGCGGCACCACGCTCCACTGCAAGAGCTGGCTCACCGAGGCGCCCTTCCGCATGCTGCAGAACAACCTCGACGCCGAGGTCGCCGAGCGGCCGCAGGACCTCGTGGTCTACGGCGGCATCGGCCGCGCCGCACGCAACTGGGAGTGCTTCGACCAGATCCTCGCGTCGCTCAAGGAACTGGGCGACGACGAGACGCTGCTGATCCAGTCGGGCAAGCCCGTCGGCGTGTTCAAGACCCACGCCGACGCGCCGCGCGTGCTGCTCGCCAACTCGAACCTGGTGCCCAAGTGGGCCAACTGGGAGCACTTCAACGAGCTCGACCGCCTCGGCCTCTTCATGTACGGCCAGATGACCGCGGGCAGCTGGATCTACATCGGCAGCCAGGGCATCGTGCAGGGCACCTTCGAGACCTTCGTCGAAGCGGGCCGCCAGCATTACGGCAACAGCCTCGCGGGCAAGTGGATCCTGACGGCCGGCCTGGGCGGCATGGGCGGCGCCCAGCCGCTCGCGGCCACGCTCGCGGGCGCGGTGTCGCTCAATATCGAATGCCAGCAGTCGAGCATCGACTTCCGCCTGCGCACGCGCTATGTCGACAAGCAGGCGCGCGACATCGACCATGCGCTCGAACTCATCCGTCAGCACTGCGATGCGAAGGAGGCGGTATCGATTGCACTGCTCGGCAACGCGGCCGATGTGCTGCCCGAGCTGGTCAAGCGCGTGAAGTCGGGTCAGGCCGGCGGGTTGAAGCCCGACCTCGTGACCGACCAGACCTCCGCGCACGACCTGATCAACGGCTACCTGCCCGCGGGCTGGAGCGTGGCGCAGTGGCAGGCCGCGATGAAGGACCCGTCGCAGCACGATGCGCTGCAGAAGGCCGCCGCCAAGTCGTGCGCCGTGCATGTGCAGGCCATGCTCGACTTCCAGGCCATGGGCATTCCCACCGTCGACTACGGCAACAACATCCGCCAGGTCGCGTTCGACGAGGGTGTCGCCAATGCGTTCGACTTCCCGGGCTTCGTGCCGGCCTACATCCGGCCGCTGTTCTGCGAGGGCAAGGGCCCGTTCCGCTGGGTGGCGCTCTCGGGCGACCCCGAGGACATCTACAAGACCGACGCCAAGATCAAGGAACTGTTCCCCGACAACACCCACACGCACCGCTGGCTCGACATGGCGCGCGAGCGCATCGCGTTCCAGGGGTTGCCCGCGCGCATCTGCTGGCTCGGCCTGGGCGAGCGCCACATCGCGGGGCTCGCGTTCAACGAGATGGTGAAGAACGGCGAACTCAAGGCGCCCATCGTCATCGGCCGCGACCACCTCGACACCGGCTCGGTCGCGAGCCCCAATCGCGAAACCGAAGCGATGAAGGACGGCACCGATGCGGTGTCCGACTGGCCGCTGCTCAATGCGCTGCTCAATACGGCGGGCGGCGCGACCTGGGTCAGCCTGCACCACGGCGGCGGCGTCGGCATGGGCTATTCGCAGCATTCGGGCGTGGTGATCGTCTGCGACGGCACCGACGCGGCGGCGAAGCGCATCGCGCGCGTGCTCTGGAACGACCCGGCCAGCGGCGTCATGCGCCATGCCGACGCGGGCTACGACATCGCCGTCGCCACCGCGAAGAAGCAGGGCCTCAAGCTGCCGATGGTCCGCTGAGGGCGCGCCGCGGCCCACAAAGGTAAGCCGAAGGTAGGAAGAAAAACCCGGCCAATTCCCATTCAATGGGAATGAAAGCTTGGATGTGGGAAGGGCCGGCCAGATACTGCAGGCCGCATTCCGCCACCCCACCCGACGCCCACGCCCCTGTTTCCGATGACGCCGCCGACCGATGCCACCGCCCACAACGACCGCGCACTGCGCGTGCTGTCGGTGCTGGCGCAGAGCAAGTCGGCCCTGACCGCGGCCCAGCTGGTGCAGGCCACCGGCCTGTCGCAGAGCACGCTCTACCGCCAGATCGCGATGCTGCGGCGCTGGGGCTTCGTGATGGAGTCCGACGGGCGCTATTCGCCGGGCCCGGTGAGCGTGCAGTTGGCGAGCGGCTTCGACGGCAACTCCGACCTCGTGATGGCCGCGCGCGCCGACATGCGCGCGCTCGCGCAGCAGAGCCACGAAAGCGTCGCGCTGGTCACGGCCGTGAACGACCGCGTGGTGTGCCTCGAGATGATCGACAGCGAGCATTCGCTGCGCTGCTCGTTCGACCGCGGCCGCAGCGTGCCGGCGCGCGACGGCGCGAGCGCCAAGTGCCTGCTGGCCCACATGCCGGCCGAACAGCGCGATGCGCTGCTCGACGCATTCGGCGAACCGCCTGAACAACGCGCGCGGCGCGCCAGCGAACTCGACGCGATCCGCGAGGCCGGTTTTGCGGTGACGCAGGGCGAGGTCGATGCCGGCGTCTGGGGTGCGAGCGCACCGCTGCTCGCGGCCAACCGGCGCCTGCGCGGCGCGATCACGCTGATGGCGCCGCTCACGCGCGTCGAAGGCATGGAAGCTGCATTGCGCCACATGGCCGTCGTCACGGCGGCACGCATCTCGCGCGCGCTGCAGTAGTTCGCAGCGCGCGCACCTCACGTCTTTCCTTTTTTTCTCACCACGGAAGCTCCTGAACATGAACACCCGTCGCACCCTCGTCGCCGCCGCACTTTCCGGCTTCGCCTTCTTCGGTCTTGCCGGCGCTGCACAAGCCCAGGGCGAGCCGCTGCGCGTGGCCACCGATGCCACCTTCCCGCCGATGGAGTTCGTCGAGAACGGCAAGCGCACAGGCTTCGACGTCGAGCTGGTCGAGGCCGTCGGCAAGACGCTGGGCCGCAAGATCGAATGGATCGACATCGACTTCAAGGGCCTCGTGCCGGGCCTCATTTCGCGCCGCTTCGACATGGCCGTGTCGGCCATCTACATCACCGACGAGCGCAAGAAGGTCGTCGACTTCACCGTGCCCTACTACGCGGGCGGCCTGGTCGTGATGGTGAAGGAGGGCAACACCGCCATTCAGAAGCCGGCCGACATCAACGGCAAGAAGGTCAGCGTGCAGGTGGGCACCAAGTCGGTCTCTTTCACCAAGGAGAAGTACCCGCAGGTGCAGCTGATGGAAGTCGAGAAGAACCAGGAAATGTTCACGCTCGTCGACATCGGCCGCGCCGATGCCGCGGTCACCGGCAAGCCCGCAGCCTTCCAGTACGTGCGCACGCGCGGCGGCCTCAAGGTGCTGCCCGAGCAGATCACCACCGAGGAGTACGGCATGGCCATCCGCAAGGACACGCCCGAACTCACCAAGGCGGTGAACGGCGCACTCGAGAAGCTCAAGGCCGACGGCACCTATGCGCAGATCGTGAACAAGTGGTTCAGCAGCAGCGCGAAGTAAGCGCGCCATGGATCTCGATTTCTCGCCGGTCTGGCACGGCTGGCCCGCGCTGCTTCGCGGTGCGCTCGTCACCGTGGAGATCACCGCCTGCGCGCTCGCGCTCGGCTGTGTGCTGGGCCTGCTGGTCGGCATCGGCCGGCTGAACCCGAAGCGGCGCTGGCTCTACGGCATCTGCACCGCCTACGTGGCGGTGATCCGCGGCACGCCGCTACTGGTGCAGCTGTTCATCCTGTTCTTCGGCCTGCCGCATTTCGGCATCCTGCTGCCGGCCTTCCTGTGCGGCGTGCTGGGGCTCGGCGTGTACTCGGGCGCCTATGTGTCGGAGATCGTGCGCGGCGCGATCCAGTCGATCGACAAGGGCCAGACCATGGCCGCGCAGTCGCTCGGCATGACGCCGGCCGTGGCGATGCGCGAGATCGTGCTGCCGCAGGCGGTGATCCGCATGATCCCGCCGCTCGGCAACGAGTTCATCGCGCTCATCAAGAACTCGGCGCTGGTGTCGCTGCTCACCATCCACGACGTGATGCACGAGGGGCAGAAGATCATCAGCGTCTCGTACCGCTCGCTCGAGGTCTACCTGGCCATCGCGCTCGTGTACTTCGTGCTCACGGGCACGATGACGCTGGTGCTCCGGCACTTCGAGCGCAAGCTGGGGCAGGGTGGGCTGGTGCGATGAGCGGCGCGCCTGCTTCGGTATTTCTCCCTCCCCTTCCGGGGGAGGGCCGGGGTGGGGGCACGACGGCCTTGCCCTTTGCGCGGCGCTCGTTGGGCGCGGCCCCCATCCCGACCTTCCCCCGGAAGGGGAAGGCGCAAGAGGGCCGGTCATGAAGGGCGTGCAGCGTTTCTCCCGCGCCACGCTCCCCGCCACGCCCTGGAAGAACGGCGGCGGCACCACGCAGGAGATCGCGAGTTGGCCGCCGGGCGCGGGGCTCGACGCCTTCGGCTGGCGTGCGAGCATCGCGACCATTGCGCAACCGGGCCCGTTCTCGGTCTTCGCGGGCATCGACCGCCAGATCATGCTGCTCGAAGGCGACGGCGTGCGCCTCTTCACGCACGACGCGCGCATCGACCACCGGCTCGACGCGCCGCACCGGCCGTTCGCCTTCCGCGGCGACGAGGCCATCGATTGCACGCTGCTCGGCGGCGCCTCGAACGATTTCAACCTGATGGTGCGGCGCGGCCAGTGGCGCGCCGAGCTGCAGCTGCTCGACGCGGCCGCTCCCATCGCGCCCGCGCCGCATGGCGTTCTGCTCGCGCTGCGCGGTGCCTGGCGCCTCGGCGATACCCGTTGCGCCGAAGGCGAGGGCCTGTACTGGACCGACGAAGGCGCGGCGGCATGGCAGGCCGCGCCCGCCGCGCCCGCCGTGCCCGCCGCGCGGCTTCTCGCGGTGCGCATCCTGCCGGCGTAAGCTGCGCAAAGACAACCCATGCCCATGACATCCGCCCACAGTTATCCCTCGGCCGACGGCCTCTGGACCGCGCTGCGTCTGGCACCGGGCGCCGTGCCCGGCGCCGCGACCGACGCCGACGCCGCGATCGCCGTCACCGGCGGCATGGTGCGCTGGGTCGGCGCACGCCATGCGGTGCCGGCCGAGTTCGCCGGCCTCGCGCCGCACGATGGCGGCGGCGCGCTCGTCACGCCCGGCCTCGTCGATTGCCACACGCACCTCGTCTACGGCGGCCAGCGCGCCAACGAGTTCGCGATGCGGCTCGCGGGCGCCAGCTACGAAGAAGTGGCGCGCGCGGGCGGCGGCATCGTGTCGTCGGTGCGCGCCACGCGCGAGGCCGACGAGGACACGCTCTTTGCCGCGGCCGCCACGCGCCTCGAGCAGCTGCTGGCCGACGGCGTCTGCGCGATCGAGATCAAGTCGGGCTACGGCCTCTCGCTCGAACACGAGCGCAAGCAGCTGCGCGTGGCGCGGCGCCTCGGCGAAGCCTACGGCGTGACCGTGCGCACCACCTTCCTCGGCGCGCATGCGCTGCCGCCCGAATACGCGAACCGCAGCGGCGACTACATCGACGCGGTGTGCCGCGAGATGCTGCCCGCGCTCGCGGCCGAAGGGCTGGTGGACGCGGTCGACGTGTTCTGCGAGCGCATCGCCTTTTCGCTCGCCGAGACCGAGCAGGTGTTCCAGGCTGCGCAGGCGCTCGGCCTGCCCGTGAAGCTGCATGCCGAGCAGCTCTCGGACATGGGCGGCGCCGCGCTGGCCGCGCGCTACGGTGCGCTCTCCTGCGACCACGTCGAGCACCTCTCGGCCGAGGGCATCGCGGCCATGCGCCGCTCGGGCACGGTGGCTGTGCTGCTGCCCGGCGCCTACTACACGCTGCGCGACACGCACCTGCCGCCCGTCGAGGCGCTGCGCGCCGCCGGTGTGCCGATGGCCGTGTCCACCGACCACAACCCCGGCACCTCGCCCGCGCTCTCGTTGCTGCTGATGATGAACATGGCCTGCACGCTGTTCCGCCTGACCGTGCCCGAGGCGCTGGCCGGCGTCACCGTGCATGCGGCGCGCGCACTCGGCCTGGAGGCCACGCACGGCGCCATCGCGCCCGGCATGCCGGCCAACTTCGTGCTGTGGAACGTGCGCGATGCGGCCGAGCTCGCTTACTGGTTCGGCCAGCGTCCGGTGAAGTGCGTGGTGCGGCAGGGCCGTATTTCTTTTCCCTCTCCCTCTGGGAGAGGGCAGGGTGAGGGCCTGCGGCCATGAATACGAGCCCTCACCCCAACCCTCTCCCAGAGGGAGAGGGAGCAAGACGAACGCTCTTCGCAGCCGATGCGCTGCTGCCCGCAGGCTGGGCCAGGAACGTCCTGCTGACGTGGAACGACGCGGGCCAGCTCACGCAGGTACAAGCCGGTGCGCAACGCAGCGCCGGCACGCCGGCCGCCCACGGCCCGGTGATCCCCGGCATGCCCAATCTGCATTCGCACGCATTCCAGCGCGCCTTCGCGGGGCTCACCGAACACCGCGCCGAGGCCACCGACAGCTTCTGGAGCTGGCGCACGCTGATGTACCGCTTTGCCGCGCGCCTCGGCCCCGCGCACATGGAGGCGATCGCCACCTGGCTCTACGCCGAGATGCTCGAGGCGGGCTACACCAGCGTGTGCGAGTTCCAGTACGTGCACCACGACACCGACGGGCGCGCCTATGCCGACGATGCGACGCTGAGCCTCGCGCTGCTGCGCGCCGCGCAGAACGCCGGCATCGGCTTCACGCTGCTGCCGGTGCTCTACCAGGCGAGCGGCTTCGGCGGCCAGCCGCCCAACGAAGGCCAGCGCCGCTTCATCCGCAGCACCGACTCGATGCTGCGCCTGCTCGAGGCCCTGGAGCCCGCCTGCGACGCGCAGGGCGCACGCCTGGGCCTCGCGCCGCATTCGCTGCGCGCGGTGCCGCCCGAGGCGCTCGGCGAAGCGCTCGCGGGGCTCGACGCGATCGACCGCACCGCGCCGATCCACATCCACATCGCCGAGCAGACCAAGGAGGTCGACGACTGCATCGCCTGGAGCGGGCAGCGTCCGGTCGCGTGGCTGCTCGACCATGCCAAGGTCGATGCGCGCTGGTGCCTGGTGCATGCCACGCACATGGACATGGCCGAGTACGAGCGCGGCGCACAAAGCGGCGCGGTCGCGGGGCTGTGCCCGAGCACCGAGGCCAACCTCGGCGACGGCATCTTCGACTTCGCGGCCTGGCGCCGGCACGGCGGCGCCTGGGGCGTCGGCTCCGACAGCCACGCCACCGTCAATGCCGCGGAAGAGCTGCTGATGCTCGAATACAGCCAGCGGCTTGCGCGCCGGCAGCGCAACGTCGGCGCCGAGCCCGCGCATCCGCACGTGGCCACCGCGCTCACGCTCGGCGCGGTGCAGGGCGGCGCCCAGGCCTCGGGCCGCGCCATCGGCGGGCTCGCCGCGGGCCAGCAGGCCGACTTCGTCGTGCTCGATGCCGCGCACGTCGCGCTGCAGGGCCTCGGCGCCGCCGATGCGCTGTCGTCGCACGTGTTCGCGAGCCACCGCACCTCCGCCATCGACGCGGTCTGGGTGGCGGGCCGGCCGCGCGTCGTGGCCGGGCGCCATGCGCTGCACCACGAAGCCGCCGCCGCGTTCGCCGCGGCGCGTGCCGAACTGCTCGAAGACAATTGATCCCGACCATGCCCTTCACCTCCACCGAACCCGCTTTCCGCTTTCGCCAGGGCACGCGCCCGCTGCTGATCTCGATGCCGCACGTCGGCACCCATGTGCCGCCCGCGCTCGCCGCGCGCCTGACCGACGAGGCGCGCCACGTGCCCGACACCGACTGGCACCTCGAGCGCCTCTACGACTTCGCCGACGAACTCGGCGCCTCGGTGCTCGTGGCCACGCATTCGCGCTACGTGATCGACCTGAACCGTCCGCCCGACGGCGCGAGCCTGTACCCCGGCCAGAGCGTCACCGGCCTGTGCCCGGTCGACACCTTCGATGACACGCCGGTCTATGCGTCGCGCGACGACCTGCCCGGCGAGGCCGAGGTCGCCGAGCGCCGCGACGCGATCTGGCAGCCCTACCACCAGCAACTGCAGGCCGAACTCGCGCGCCTGAAGGCCGCACACGGCACCGTCGCGCTCTGGGACGCGCATTCGATCCGCTCGGTGCTGCCGCGCTTCTTCGAAGGCAAGCTGCCCGACCTGAACCTGGGCACGGGCAAGGGCACGAGTTGCGACCCGGCGCTGGCCGCGCAACTGCTCGAGATCGGCAAGGCGGCCACGGGCTACACCGCGGTGCTCAACGGCCGCTTCACCGGCGGCTACATCACGCGCGCCTACGGCAACCCGGGCGCGGGCGTGCATGCCGTGCAGCTCGAGATGACGCAGTCGAGCTACATGCAGGAGCAGCTGCCCTTCGACTACCTGCCCGACGTGGCCGCGGGCGTGCAGCCGCATGTGCGCCGGATGATCGAGGCGATGCTGGCGTTCGTCGAGAAGTAGCGGAAGTCCGATCCCGCATCCCGGCAAGGTTCAAAGGGCCAAGCGACAATCGAGGCCTATGAAGCCCCCCGTCTACACCCGCGGCCAGGCCCTGGCCGGCATCCTCGAAAAGCGCATCGCCATCCTCGATGGCGCCATGGGCACGATGATCCAGCGCTTCAAGCTCACCGAGGCGCAGTACCGCGGCGAGCGCTTCAAGGACTTCGAGCGCGACGTCAAAGGCAACAACGAGCTGCTCTCGCTGACCCGACCCGACGTGATCCGCGACATCCACGAGGGCTACCTCGCCGCGGGCGCCGACCTGGTCGAGACCAACACCTTCGGCGCGACCACCGTCGCGCAGGAGGACTACAAGATGGCGCACCTCGCGCGCGAGATGAACTTCGAGTCCGCCAGGCTCGCGCGCGCGGCCTGCGACAAGTTCAGCACGCCGGACAAGCCGCGCTTCGTGGCCGGCGCGCTCGGCCCCACGCCCAAGACCGCGAGCATCAGCCCCGACGTGAACGACCCGGGCGCGCGCAACGTGAGCTTCGAGGAACTGCGCGCCGCCTACTACGAGCAGACCGAGGCGCTGGTCGAGGGCGGCGCCGACCTGCTGCTGGTCGAAACCATCTTCGACACGCTCAATGCCAAGGCCGCGCTGTTCGCGGTCGACGAGTACTTCGAGGCGAGCGGCGAGCGCCTGCCGCTGATCATCAGCGGCACCGTCACCGACGCTTCGGGCCGCATCCTCAGCGGCCAGACCGTGACCGCGTTCTGGCACAGCGTGCGGCATGCCCGGCCGCTGGCCGTGGGCCTCAACTGCGCGCTCGGCGCGGCGCTCATGCGGCCCTACATCCAGGAGCTGGCCAAGGCCGCGGGCGACACCTTCATCAGCTGCTACCCGAATGCGGGCCTGCCCAACCCGATGAGCGAGACCGGCTTCGACGAGACGCCGGACGTCACCTCGCGGCTGCTGCACGAATTCGCGGCCGAAGGGCTGGTCAACATCGTCGGCGGCTGCTGCGGCACCACGCCCGACCACATCGCGGCGATCGGCCAGGCCGTGGCGCCGATGCCCGTGCGGCTGTTGATGAACAACGGCTTCTACCGCGAAGCCGCATAGGGCGCGGCGCGCGCGGTCGGCTGATTGACGGTGGCGGGGGCTGCGCCTAGGCTGGGCGCACACAAGAAAGAAGAAAGCCCCTCGCCATGAACCCCAAGCATTCCTTCTCCTTGCGCTGGCTCGGCATCGGTGCGCTGGCGTTTGCGCTGCCGTTGTTGGCGGCCGCGCAGCAGGCGTACACGCGCGCCTCGGTCAACCTGCGCGCCGGCCCGTCGGGCGACTATCCGCTGGTGGCGCGCCTGGCGCCCGGCCAGCCGCTCGATGTGATCGGCTGTACCAGCGGCTATGGCTGGTGCGACGTGGTGCTGCCCGACGGCGGCCGCGGCTGGGTCTGGTCGCGCAGCCTCGACTACGCGTGGCAGGAGCAGCGCGTGCCGCTGTCGACCTATGCCGCAACGATCGGCGTGCCCGTCGTGACCTTCGTGATCGGCAACTACTGGGCCAACTACTACCGCGACCGGCCCTGGTACGGCGAGCGCCGCTGGTGGGGCCAGAGGCCGCCCCCGCCGCCCGTGGCGGGCTGGCGTCCGCCGCCGCCGGTGCGGCCGGCCTGGCAGCCGCGGCCCTGGCCAGGCCCTGGCTTCAAGCCCGCGCCGGGACATGGCGTGCGCCCCCCGCACGCGCCGGGCCACCCGCGCCCGCACCCGGGTCCGGGCTTCCGCCCGCCGGGCGACCCCGGCTTCAAGCCGCCGCGGCCCCAGCCGGTGCACCGGCCCGGACCGCCATCGCGTCCGCCGCAGATGCACCCCGGTGGCGGGCGGCATGAAAGTGGCGGCGGACGCGGGCATGGGCGCGGGGAAGGCAAGGGCGGAGGTGGCGGTGGCCGCGGCGGTGGTGAAGGCGGCGGCCGGGGTGGCGGCCACGGGAACCGCAGCTGAGCGCGCCCGCTTTGCCTTTCAGTCGCCGGTCGGCCAGGGATTGAGCAGCTTGGCGCCGGTGTTCTCGAAATCGCGGATGTTGCGCGTGACGAGCGTGAAGCGATGGGTCAGTGCTGTCGCCGCGATCATCGAATCGCGGTAGTTCTTCGGGTCGGGCACGTGCATCGGCGCGCAGGCCATGGCGGCTTCTGCGCCGAACGGAAGGATGCGGCCGTCGAAGGCAAGACGCAGGCTCTCGAACCAACGGCGCAAGGTGCCGCCCTGGGGAGGCGCTTTTCGCTCCATCCGCAGGATTCCGGTCTCGAGTTCGAGCACGGTGATCGCGGAAAGGAAGAAGTGGCTTTGGGGGATTGATGCCGCCCACTCGCGAACCGCCGCCGATGGGTTCGGCTTGCCGTGCCGGAGTTCCGACACGACATTGGTGTCGAGGAGGTACATCAGCCGAGGTCCGGCGTCTTCAATTCGAGGTCGGCGCGCGGGAAGTCGATGGCGACATCCTCCGTGGACGGAAGGCTGTCCATCAATGCGAGCAGCGACATGTCCGCCTTGCCGTGGACACGGTCGTAGTCCTCGATGCGCTGGAGCACGTATTCGGGCACGCCGCGGTTCGTGATGTAGACCGGGCCGTCGGCTGCCGCCCGCTTGGCTGCGGCGACGTCGCGGGTGAAATCGCGGCTCGAAATGCTGGTGACGGTCATGACAACAACTCCCTTCAAGTTTTGCTTGTATGTTATGACATTGTCTGGTGCCACGTCAACCGTCGGCAGCCGCCTTGGCCGCCTGCCGGTCCCGCGCAATCAGCGCCACGAAACGCTGGGCGCCCAGCCCCAGCGGCCGTTCGCGCGACCAGACCACGTCGACCCACAGGTCGAGCCCGTTGCTGAGGTTCTCGAACGGAATCTCGACCAGCGCACCGGTCGCGACATGCGGCCGGGCGAAATTGCGCGGCAGCCAGCCCCAGCCGAGGCCGGCGGTGATCAGGCTCAGCGCGGCCAGCGCGTTGTCGGTGCGCCAGACATGGCGCGCGAACACGAAGCGCGGGTCGCTGGTGGCGAGGTCGCGCCCCGCCACCACGATCTGCCGCGTGTTCGTGAGGTGCTCCTCGCGCAGGCGCTGGCCCGCAGCCGCCTGCAGCACCGGATGGCCGGGCGCCATGACCGCCACCATGGTGTCGCTGCCCACCTCCTGGAAACCTTCGCGGCCGTCGAGGCTCGGCCGCTCGAACACCAGCGCCAGCTGCGCGCGCCCGCTGTGCAGCAGGGCCAGCGCATCGGCCTGCGGCGCCGCCAGCACCTCGACCTGCAGCAGCGGGTATTCGTCGGCGAGCGCGGCAAGCGGACCGCTCCAGGGCGCGGCCAGCAACTCGGGCGCGATCGCCAGCGTGAGGCGGTCTTCGAGCCCACGCGTGAGCGCGAGCGCCTGCACCTGCAATTGCTTGAGCTGCGCCGCGAGCAGCCGCGCCTGCGGCTCCAGAGATCGCGCGGCGGCGGTCGGCTGCGGCTCGCGGCCGCTGCGGTCGAACAGCGGCAGCGCCAGCTCGGCCTCGAGGTTGGCGATCCCCATGCTCACGGCTGAGGGCACCTTGTGCAGCGCACGGGCCGCAGCCGAAAAGGAGCCGTGGTCGATCACGGCCAGAAAGACTTCGACGTTGTCGCTGGAGAAGGCCATGGTGGGTCGATCTATCAATAAAACTGAAACAAGTTAACTTTTTATATCAGCGAATGGCAAATAAAGTCCAGGCATTACTTTTTCATTTGCCAGAGGAACAGGTCATGCAGGGCTTCCAACGCCGCGTCGTCTACATCGCTCTTTACGAAGGGATCGCCATCGTGGCCGCCAGTGCCGGGCTGGCGCTGATGACGGGCGCCGGGCTCGGCCATTCGGGCGCATTGGCGGTCGCGGCCTCGGTGGTCGCGGTGATCTGGAACCTGCTGTTCAACGCGCTCTTCGAGCGCTGGGAAGCGCGCCAGGCCGTGCGCGGGCGCAGCCTGCGCCGCCGCATCGCCCATGCGATCGGGTTCGAGGGCGGGCTGATCGCGGTGCTGGTGCCGCTCTTTGCCTGGGGCCTGGGCGTGACGCTCTGGGAGGCGCTGGTGATGGACCTGGGCCTGGTGGTGTTCTTCCTGGTCTACACCTTCGTCTTCAACTGGGGCTTCGACCGCGTGTTCGGCCTGCCGGCCTCGGCCGCCCCCGCCGCGCCTGCGCCGGCGGACGGGATGGCGCGCCAGGGCGCCTGAACGCCCCCGCGCGGCCGCGGCGCCTGCCGCAGCCGGTAAAATCACGCTCTCTTCCAAGGAGCGTTGCAGCGGCGGCCCACACAGCGGCCCGCCGTCAGGCTTGGAAGGCGCCCTGCTGGCCGGGGCGCAAGCCGCCAACGACGCTCACCTGCCGTTTTTCCCTGCACAGGTGAGCCCCGATGAGCGATGTTTCCACGACCCCCGTTCCCGCGATGAAGCTGTCCGGTCTCGAGCCGGTGGCCATTGGTGCCGGCTCGCTGTTCGTCAACATCGGCGAGCGCACCAACGTCACCGGCTCGAAGGCCTTCGCACGGATGATCCTGAACGGCCAGTTCGAAGAGGCGCTGGCCGTGGCGCGCCAGCAGGTCGAGAACGGCGCGCAGGTGATCGACATCAACATGGACGAGGCCATGCTCGACAGCAAGGCCGCGATGGTGCGCTTCCTGAACCTGATCGCGAGCGAGCCCGACATCGCGCGCGTGCCGGTGATGGTCGACAGCTCCAAGTGGGAAGTCATCGAGGCGGGGCTGCGCTGCATCCAGGGCAAGGGCATCGTCAACTCCATCTCCATGAAGGAAGGCGTCGACAAGTTCAAGCAAGAGGCCCGGCTCGTGCGGCGCTATGGCGCGGCGGCGGTGGTGATGGCCTTCGACGAGAAGGGCCAGGCCGACACCTACGAGCGCAAGATCGAGATCTGCGAGCGCGCCTACCGCATCCTCGTGGACGAGGTGGACTTTCCGCCCGAGGACATCATCTTCGACCCGAACATCTTCGCGATCGCCACCGGCATCGAGGAGCACGACAACTACGCGGTCGACTTCATCAACGCGGTGCGCTGGATCAAGCAGAACCTGCCTGGCGCCAAGGTGTCGGGCGGCGTCTCCAACGTGAGCTTCAGCTTCCGCGGCAACGACCCGGTGCGCGAGGCGATCCACACCGTGTTCCTGTACCACGCGATCCAGGCCGGCATGGACATGGGCATCGTCAATGCCGGCATGGTCGGCGTGTACGACGACCTCGAGCCGACCTTGCGCGAGCGGGTAGAAGACGTGGTGCTGAACCGCCGCCCCGATGCCGGTGAACGCCTGGTCGAAGTGGCCGAGACCGCCAAGAGCGGCGCCAAGGACGACAGCAAGAAGCTCGAATGGCGCGGCACGCCGGCGCATCCGGTGCCCGTCAACCAGCGCCTGTCGCACGCGATGGTGCACGGCATCACCGACTTCATCGTCGAGGACACCGAAGAGGCCTACCAGCAGATCCTCGCCAAGGGCGGCCGGCCGCTGCACGTGATCGAAGGCCCGCTGATGGACGGCATGAACATCGTGGGCGACCTGTTCGGCCAGGGCAAGATGTTCCTGCCGCAGGTGGTGAAGTCGGCGCGCGTGATGAAGTCCGCCGTGGCCCACCTCATTCCGTATATCGAGGAAGAGAAGCGCCAGGACGAGGCCGCGGGCCGCGACGTGCGCACCAAGGGCAAGATCATCATCGCCACGGTGAAGGGCGACGTGCACGACATCGGCAAGAACATCGTCACGGTCGTGCTCCAGTGCAACAACTTCGAGGTGGTGAACATGGGCGTGATGGTCCCGTGCCACGAGATCCTGGCCCGGGCCAAGGTCGAGGGCGCGGACATCGTCGGCCTCTCGGGCCTGATCACGCCGAGCCTCGAGGAGATGCAGTACGTGGCCGGCGAGATGCAGAAGGACGACCACTTCCGCATCCGGAAGATCCCGCTCATGATCGGTGGCGCCACCACCAGCCGGGTGCACACGGCCGTGAAGATCGCGCCGCACTACGAGGGCCCCGTGGTCTACGTGCCCGACGCCTCGCGCAGCGTGAGCGTGGCGCAATCGCTGCTGTCGGACCAGGCGGCGGCGTACATCGGCGAGATCAACGCCGACTACGACAAGGTGCGGCTGCAGCACGCCAACAAGAAGCAGGTGCCGCTGTGGCCGCTCGCCAAGGCGCGCGCCAACAAGACGCCGATCGACTGGTCGAACTACGTGCCGCCGGTGCCCAAGTTCATCGGCCGGCGCGTGTTCAAGAACTTCGACCTGACCGAGCTCGCGAAGTACATCGACTGGGGCCCGTTCTTCCAGACCTGGGACCTGGCCGGGCCTTTCCCCGCGATCCTCAAGGACGAGGTGGTCGGCACCGAGGCCGTGCGCGTCTATGCCGACGGGCAGCGCATGCTCAAGCGCCTGATCGAGGGCCGCTGGCTCACCGCGAGCGGCGTGGTGGGCTTCTGGCCCGCCAACACGGTGAACGACGACGACATCGCGCTCTACACCGACGAATCGCGCAGCGAAGTGGCGCTCACTTGGTATGGCATGCGCCAGCAGACCGAGAAGCACGTGATCGACGGCGTGATGCGCCCGAGCCGCTGCCTGGCCGACTTTGTCGCGCCCAGTTCGAGCGGGCTCAAGGACTACGTGGGCGTGTTCGCGGTCACCGCGGGCCTGGGCGTCGAGAAGAAGGAGAAGTACTTCACGGACGACCTCGACGACTACTCCGCCATCATGCTCAAGGCGCTGGCCGACCGCTTGGCCGAGGCTTTCGCGGAGGCGCTGCACCATCGCGCGCGCACCGATTTGTGGGGCTACGCGAGCGACGAGGCGCTCGGCAACGACGAGATGATCGCCGAGAAATACCGCGGCATCCGCCCCGCGCCCGGCTACCCGGCCTGCCCCGACCACAGCGTGAAGCGCCCGATGTTCGACCTTCTGGGTTGCGCGGACATTGGCATGACGCTCACCGAAAGCCTCGCTATGATGCCGGCCGCCAGCGTGAGCGGTTTCTACCTAAGCCACCCCGATGCGACGTACTTCAACGTCGGCAAGATCGGGCACGACCAACTGCAGGACCAGGCCGCGCGGCGCAAGCAGAGCGAATCCGAGCTCGAGCGCCTGCTGGCACCCAACCTTTGAACCCGCCGGCCGCCCGGCACCGGGAGTCGTTATTCAGAAGCTGATGTTTGCAGCCGCGCAGTACGCGGCATGGGTGGTCTTCGTGGTCGCCTGCTGGGGCGCGGGACGCGCGCTGCTCGCGCACCTGGCGCCGCCGCGCCGCCGTGACGCCTGGCTCGAGGCGGCCATGGCCGCAGCGCTCGGGGTCGGCTTCTTCATCTGCGCCTTCCAGCTGCTCGCGATCTTCGGCCAGCTCAAGCCGCAGGCCACGGCGGCGCTGGTCGGCGCGGGCGTGCTGGCGGCGGCGCTGCAGGCCAGGCCCTGGTGGCGCGCGCTGCGGGCGCTGCGCGGCGCGGCCATCGCCGCCCGGCCGCCCTGGACGCGCACCGAGAAGATCGCCGCCATCGCGCTTGCGCTGGTGGCACTGCCCTCGGTCGTCGCGCCGCTCGCGCCGCCGGCCGCGTTCGACGAGCTCATGTACCACCTGCCCTATGCGCGCCTTGTGGCCGAGCAGGGCAGCCTCGGCATCCACGAGTGGCTGCGCTACCCCTGGTTCCCGTACAACTACAACCTGCTCTATGCGGCCGCGCTGCAGCTCGGCGACGACGTGCTGCCGCACCTGCTCAACGGGCTGGCCGGCGCGCTCTCGGTGTTGATGGTCTTCCGCCTCGGCATGCAGCATGCGAACCGGCTCACCGCCTGCATCGGCGCCGCGATCTGGCTCGGCATCGGCGACTATTCGAATGCACTCATCGACATGGGCGTGGCGCTTTTCGTGCTCACGGCCTGTGTGGCGCTGTGGTGGTGGCGCGAGTCCGAGCCGGTGGCGGACGGCATGCGCTGGCTCGGCGTGGCGGCCTTCGCGCTCGGGGTGGCCGCGGGTTCCAAGTACCAGGCGCTGACCTTCCTGCCGCTGGTGGCGCTGTTCGTCGTGTGGCACGAGCGGCGGCCCAAGGCCTGGGCGCTGGCGCTGGCCTGCTTCCTCGTGCCCTGCATTTATTGGTATGCCCGCAATGCCGTGATGACCGGCGACCCGTTCAACCCGATCGGTGCGCGCGTGTTCGGCTTCACCGACTGGATCCCGGCCGACTACGTGCAGCAGGTCGCCGATGTGCGCGACCATGCCGCGCGGCCCAACCTGCTGATCTGGGCCGTGTTCCTCGCGCCGTTCGGCTTGCTCTGGAAGCGCTCGCCGGCGCTGCGCGCCGCCGGCTGGTTCAGCTTCTATTCGGTGGCCGTCTGGCTCGTCACCTCGCGCTATCCGCGCTACCTCACGGCCTCGTACCCGTTGATCGCGCTGACAGCGGCCATCGGCTGGCAGGTGCTGTTCGGCTGGATCGTGGGCGGCCTGCGCCGGTTGTTCGGCGCCCGCCGCGCGCCGGCCGGCGCCGCTGCGGCGGTGGTGGCTTCGCCGGGGCGCTTCGGCCTCGTGGCCGACTGGGCGGCCGTGCTGCTGCTGGCCGCACTGGCCGCGGTGTCGATGCGCCAGACCGCCGAGAGGATCGCGATGATCTCGCCCACGCCGGAGACGCGCGAAGCCTTCCTGCGGCAGAACGTGCCCGGCTACGGGGCCATGGAATACCTGCGCCGGCATGCCGACGGGCGCGTCTACCAAATCGCACTCAACGAGGCGATCTACTACGGACCGAACCCCGTTTGGGGCGACACGCTCGGCCCCTGGCGCTACCGCGACTTCTTGCTGCTGCCGCCGGGCGACATGGCGCGCAAGCTCGCCGGCCTGGGCTTCACCGCCATCGTCATGCCGACCTCGCTGGTGCCCACGCTCGCCACCCGGCCCGGCTTCGACGCGCACTTCACCCTGCTGTACGAACAGGACGGCGGCCGGGCGTACCGTATCCTCTCGAGCGCACCATGAACGAGCCCCAGACGCCAGCCACCGCCCCGATGCGCATCGCCGCGGTCATCCCCTGCTACAACGAGGCGCTCTCCGTGGCGCAGGTGATCGCCGAGTTCCGCGCGGCGCTGCCCGAAGCCGAGATCCACGTCTTCGACAACAACTCGACCGACGACACCGGTGCCATCGCGCGCGCGAACGGCGCATGGGTCACGCACGTGGCCGCGCCCGGCAAGGGCAACGTGGTGCGCCGCATGTTCGCCGACGTCGAGGCCGACGTGTACGTCACGGTCGACGGCGACGCCACCTACGACGTGGCCAGCGCTCGGCGGCTGGTCGATGCGCTGGTGGAGGGCAACCTCGACATGGTGGTGGGCAGTCGCGTCGACGATGGCCAGAACGCGCTCACCTACCGCGCCGGCCACCGCTTCGGCAACCGGCTTCTGACCGGCGCCGTGGCGCAGCTCTTCGGCGGCGGCCTGACCGACATGCTCTCGGGCTACCGCGTGTTCTCGCGCCGCTACGTGAAGTCGTTCCCCGCGCTGTCGCAGGGCTTCGAGATCGAGACCGAGCTCACCGTGCATGCGCTCGAACTGCGCATGCCCTATGCCGAGATCGCCACCGCCTATAGCACGCGACCCGAGGGCTCGCACAGCAAGCTCTCGACCTACCGCGACGGCTGGCGCATCCTCAAGACCATCTGCAAGCTGTTCATCAGCGAGCGGCCGCTGCAGTTCTTCTCGATCTTCGCAGCGTTGCTCGGCATCGGCGCCATCGCGCTGGCGATCCCGCTCGTCATCACCTACATGCACACCGGCCTGGTGCCGCGCCTGCCCACCGCGGTGCTCGCGACCGGCGCGATGCTCGCGGCCATGCTGTCGATGGTGTGCGGCGTGGTGATGCACGCAATCCGGCTCGCGCGCCGCGAGACCAAGCGGCTGCGCTACCTCGGGGTGCCGGGCGTCGGGCTGTTCCGCCGCGGGGCATGAAACCCGGTCGCGAGTTCCTGCTGTTCGCCGCGGTCGGCACAGCGGGTTTCGTGGTCGACGTGGCGGTGCTGTACCTCGCGGCGCCCTGGCTCGGCTGGTACGGCGCGCGCGTGGTGTCGTTCTGGGCGGCGGCCACCGCGACCTGGGCACTGAACCGGCGCTACACCTTCGCGGCGCGGCCGTCGGGCCGCTCGCTCGTGCGCGAATACCTCGGCTATCTGGTCACCATGCTCGGCGGCGCGGTCGTGAACTACGGCGCCTACGTGGGGGTGCTGCATGCCTTCGAAGGCCGCTGGGTGCCCGCGCTCGGCGTCGCGGCCGGCAGCTGCGCGGGGCTCGTGGTCAATTTCGTGGCCGCGCGGCAACTCGTGTTCAAGGCGCGCCGCCGGTCCTAGCCGCTCAGTGCGCGCTCGAGACCACCACCGGGATCTCGGTCGCGGGCGGCGTGTTGCGGCTGCGGCCGCAGCGCACGATGCCGTCGATCATCACCATGCCCACGCCCGGGATGTCGCCGAGCTGCACGCTCTCGAGCAGGCCCGGCGCGGGCGAATGCTGGGCCCGGTCCATGAACACGAAGTCGGCATCGCGGCCCACTTCGACGAGGCCGCAGTTGAGCTTGCGGACCTTCGCGGTGTTGCCGGTGGCGAAGCAGAACACCAGCTCGGCCGGAATGTTCGCGATCGACGACAGCATCGCGACCATGCGCAGGATGCCCAGCGGCTGCACGCCCGATCCCGCGGGCCCGTCGGTGCCGAGGATCACGCGGTGCGGGCACTTGAGCTCGAGCGCCGCCCGGGCCGCCGCGATGGCCACCTTCTCGTTGCCGTTGTGCACGATCTCGATTGCGCGCGAGCTCTTCTCGCACAGCTCGCACACGTGCGCCTCGGGCAGCGAGGTGTGGCCGCCGTTGATGTGGCCGATCACGTCGGCGTCGGCCTCGAGCACCACGTCCTTGTCGATCAGGCCCGAGCCCGGAATCGAGGGGCCGCCCGTGTGGATCGTGCTCTGGATGCCGTACTTGCGCGCCCAGGCGACCATTTCCTTGGCCTCGTAGCCGGCCTTGACCGAGCCCAGGCCCACTTCGCCGAGCAGGCTCACGCCGGCTTCGGCGAGTTCCTTGAAGTCGCTCTCGACCATGCCCTTCTCGATCACCGGCGCGCCGGCCAGCACCTTCACGCCGCCGGGGCGGAAGTTGTCGAACGCGCGCTGCGCGGTGATGGCCAGCGCCTTCAGGCCCACGATGTCCTTCGGCCGGCCCGGCAGGTGCACTTCGCCGGCCGAGATCATGGTGGTCACGCCGCCGTGCATGGTCGAGTCGATCCACCCGATCTGGCCCTGGCGCGGCGTCCAGTCGCCGAAGACCGGATGCACGTGGCTGTCGATCAGGCCCGGCGCCACGCAGGTCTTCTTCGCGTCGATGACCGTCTTCGCGCCTTCGAGGTCGCAGTCCTTTTGCTTGCCGATGGCGACGATCAGGCCGTCGTTCACCACGATGGTGTCGGCGTCGAGGATGGGCCGGTCGATGTCGCCCGACAGCAGCAGCCCTATGTTCTGGATGACGACCTTGCCCGACTTGCCGCCGGTTGCGATTTCTGCCATGGGGTGTTGTCCTCGTCGTGGGGTGGAGTGATGTTGTTGGGGACCTCGGCGTCGTCGGCCCGCACGGTGCGCAGCAGCGTCTCGATCACGAAGTCTTCCCAGTGCGCGATCGCCTCGGGCGACTCCAGCGGCTCGCCGAGAAAGGCCGTGAGCGTGTGCCGGTTGGAGGTGTAGAAGTAGCCGGTCGAGGCGATCAGCAGGTAGATGTCGCGCGCCACCAGGTCGCGGCGGAACAGGCCCTGCGCCGCGCCGCTCGCGAGGATCTCGGCAAGGATCGACACCGCGCGCGACGAATACTCGCGCGCCCGCAGCGACTTCGAGATGTGCCGGCCCTTGTGCAGGTTCTCGGTATTGAGCAGCGTCACGAACTCGGGGTTCCTGCGGTAGTAGCCGAGCACGAAACGGATCACCTCGGTGAGCGCCTCGACCGGTCGCGAGGCATCGAGCGCGATCGCGGCCTCGGCATCGTCCATGCGCTGGTAGATGCCTTCGAGCACCGCGATGAACAGGCCTTCCTTGCTGCCGAAGTAGTAATAGATCATGCGGTCGTACGACTTTGCGGCCTTGGAGATCTTCTCCACGCTGCCGCCGTCGTAGCCGTATTTCGCGAAGACCTTGGTCGCCGCCTTCAGGATGCTGTCGCGCGTGGCCTGCGCCGCGGCCTCGCGCACGCCGGTGCGGCGCTGGGGCTTGGCGGCTGCGGTGCGGCTGTCGGCCATCGTTCGCGCGGCGGGGCCTGGCTACTTTTCAGCGAAGGCGCGCTCGACGACGAAGTCGCCGGGGGTCGACGTGTTGCCTTCCTTGAAGCCGCGCTTCTCGAGGATGTGCTTCAGGTCGACCAGCAGGCCGGGGCTGCCGCAGAGCATGACGCGGTCTTCCACCGGATTGATCGCGGGCAGGCCGAGGTCGTCGGTGAGCTTGTTGGTCTCGATCAGGTCGGTGATGCGGCCCTGGTTGCGGAACTCCTCGCGCGTGACCGTGGGGTAGTAGAGCAGCTGCTTCGCGACCATCTCGCCCAAGAACTCGTGCTTGGGCAGGTGGTCGGTGACGAGGTCGTGGTAGGCCAGCTCGTCGACCTGGCGCACGCCGTGCACCAGGATGACCTGCTCGAACTTCTCGTAGGTCTCGGGGTCGCGGATCACGCTCATGAACGGTGCGAGCCCGGTGCCCGTGCCGAACAGGTAGAGGCGCTTGCCCGGCAGCGTGTAGTCGATCAGCAGCGTGCCGGTCGGCTTGCGCCCGACGATGATGGTGTCGCCGACCTGGATGTGCTGCAGCCGCGAGGTGAGCGGGCCTTCTTCCACCTTGATGCTCAGGAACTCGAGGTGCTCCTCGTAGTTCGGGCTCACGATGCTGTAGGCGCGCAGCAGGGGCTTGTTGTTGACCTTCAGGCCGATCATCGTGAAATGGCCGTTCGAGAAGCGCAGCGCCGGGTCGCGCGTGGTGGTGAAGGTGAACAGGCGGTCGGTCCAGTGGTGGACGCTCAGGACGCGTTCTTCGCTGAATGCACTCATACGGAACTCAAGAGTTGTTGGGTTGTGGACAGTGAGGATGGCTGAGCCGGAATGCACCTTGAAGGGGCGGCAAGCACCGGCCGGCTGCGAACCCTCCATTGTCGTTGGTCGGAAAAACCCCGATGAACACCGCGAGAAAACACCATTGCAAGCACCGGGCCCGTTTGCTACATTGGTCTCGAATGTAGTGAACGCAACATGAAAGTGTAGGGAATGCTACACAAACGGCAGGCGGCGCACAAGCGGGCAGACGGCACGTTTGTTGCAACCCCACCGGACCTGCTGCCACCGCACACTGCCCACGAGATCGCCCCGATGACCGAACACACCAAGACAGACGGACTGCCCGGCATGGACATGCCGGTGGCTTTCGAAGCCGGCACCAGCGCCTTCGGCAAGGCCCCGCCGCGCAACGAGAAGATGAGCACCGCCAAGGTCGAGTGCAACGCCTGCCCGGTGCTGTGCCAGATCTCCGACGGCCGCACCGGCGCTTGCGACCGCTACGCAAACCGCGAGGGCGTGCTGGTGCGCGTCGACCCCGTGGTGCTGCTGCGCCGCGAGCTCGCCGCCGAGACGCCCGCGCTGGTCCCTTTCGACCGGCCCGGCGCCGCGGCCGCCGAGGGTGCCGAGGCCAGCGCCCCCGACTGGAACGGCGACCTGCTGCATGCCGACCAGGTCTTCGTGACGGGCGTGGGATCGTCCACCACCTACCCCGACTACAAGCCCGCGCCCTTCATCGTGGCCTCGAAGGCCGAGGGCGTCGACATGGTCACGGTCGTCACCGAAGGCATCTTCAGCTACTGCAGCTTCAAGGTGAAGATCGACACCGACCGCTTCCTCGGCCCCGAGCAGGCCAATGTGCGCTACCGCGGCGAAGTGGTCGGCCATGTCACCACCGCCGAATACGGCTCGCAGATGCTGTCGCTCGGCGGCGTGCACCACCTCACGGGCGGCAGCAAGAAAGAGGGCCGCATGACGGTCGAGCTGATGCAGCTGCTCGGCAACAAGAAGGCGGTGGAGTGCACCATCGACGGCGGCTCCACGCTCGTGGTCCAGGCCGGCCGCGCGCCCATTGTCAACGGCGTCGAGGAGCAGCGCATGCGCGTGGGCTGCGGCTCCGCGGCAGTCGGCATCTTCGCGCGCCAGTTCGCGGGCGTGGCCGACGAGGTGGTGGTGGTCGACGACCACATCACCGGCGTGCTGACCGAGCACCAGGCCGGGCGTTGCCTCGACATGCCGCCTTCGGGCATCCAGATGCTGGGGCGCAAGTCCACGCCGGGGCGCTACTTCCAGGTCGCGAACCCGGGCAACGGCTGGGGCGGCACCGACATCGCCGATCCGCTCGCGATCATCGAAGGCTGGGAGGAGGGCGTGGCGCGCCCCGGCCTGCGCCTGTTGATGACATCGACCACCGGGGAGCATGCGCAGTGGTACGTGCTCGACGATGCGCTGAAACCCGTCGAGCAACCGATGCCGCCCGACGTGCGCCGCATCGTCGAGCGCATCGGCGAGAACTGCGAGCCATCGCTGTGCACGGTGCTGTTCCTCGGTGGTGCGGGCGGCAGCTTGCGCGCCGGCGTGACCGAGAACCCGGTGCTGCTAACGCGGGCCATCAAGCGCGCGCTCGTCAACGTGACCTGCGGCGGCGCCCCGGCCTATGTGTGGCCCGGCGGCGGCATCACGGTGATGGCGGACGTCATGCGCATGCCCGACAACAGCTTCGGCACCGTGCCCACGCCGGCCATCGTGGCGCCGATCGAGTTCAGCATGCGGCGCGCCGACTACGAGGCGCTCGGCGGCCACGTGGCGCACATCTTCCCGCTCGAGCAGGCGCTCGCGCGCGGCGCATGGCAGGAGGACGGCGCGCCGCTCGCACGCCAGTGGCTCGCGATGGACGCGGCCAATCCGTGGCCGCTCGGCCACGCGCCGATGCTGGGGTGACCATGGCCGCCCAACGCACCGCGCTGGACGAGCGCCGCTGGCATTTTCAACACGGCCCGATCGACATCGTGGCCGAGGCGCACGGCGACCCGTACGCCGTCGCGGCCGCGCACGACGCGGCATGGGCGCGCTTCGTCCATCTGCTCGACGAACTGGTGCGCGAGCTGCCGCTGCTGCGCCTGCCCGCGAGCGACAACAGGCGCCCGCGCGGTGCGGTGGCGGCGCGCATGTGGCAGGCGTGTGCGGCGTTTTCGCCGATGTTCCTCACGCCGATGGCGGCCGTGGCCGGCGCTGTGGCGCAGGAGCTGATCGCCTTCTACGAACGCCCCGGCATCGAGCGCGCCTGGATCAACAACGGCGGCGACATCGCGCTGCACCTCGCGCCGGGCCAGTCGGCACGCGTGGGCGTGTATGCCGACCTGGCGCGTTTCGACTGGCGCAGCCACGCGCGCGAAGGCGGCCTTCTCAGCACCGACGGGCAGTTCGAGATCCGCGCCGACCAGCCGGTGCGCGGCGTGGCCACGAGCGGCTGGCGCGGCCGCAGCTTCTCGCTCGGCATCGCCGACAGCGTGACCGTGCTCGCCGCCACCGCCGCCCAGGCCGATGCCGCCGCCACCGTGATCGCCAATGCGGTCGACGTGGACGACCCGACGGTGGTGCGCCGGCCCGCCAACGAATGCAAGGACGACAGCGACCTGGGCGATATCCTGGTCACGGTCGACGTGCCGGCGCTCGCGCCCGTGCAGGTGCGGCGTGCGCTCGACACTGGCGCCGCGTGCGCGCAGGCGCTGCAGAAAAGCGGGCTCGCCTGGGCTGCCCTGCTCGTTTGCCAGGGGCAGTTTCGGCTCGTCGAGCCCTTATGCTCCAAGTCGCTGCCCGGTGCGCAGGCCGATGCAGTTGGTTCAGTATTTGCTTAACGAAAAGCAAGGTTCTTTCCCATGATCGATATACGCCGCGTCTTCACCCAGGTCGAGCACATCCACCACGAGTTCGGCCCGCGCGCCGAGACCCCGCTGGTGCGCGGTGCCATCGGCGCGGTGCTGACCAATCCGTTCGCCGGCCGTTACGAGCCCGACATCCTGCCGATGATGGCGCTGCTCGATCCCGTGGGCGTCGACATGGCGCACCGGCTGCATGCGGCCATGGACGTGCCGCTCGCGCAGATCGCCACCTACGGCAAGGGCGCCATCGTCGGCGCCGCGGGCGAGCTCGAGCACGGCGCGCTCTGGCATGTGCCCGGCGGCTACGCGATGCGCGAGCTGCTCGGCTGGAAGGGCGACCGCGCGGCCTACACCGCGGGCAAGGGCGAGGCCAAGACCGGGCAGCCCGGCAATGCGCTGTCGATCGTGCCCTCGACCAAGAAGGTGGGGCCGCCGGGCGCCGCGCTCGACGTGCCGCTCACCAACATCAATGCGAGCTACGTGCGCGGCCAGTTCGATGCCATCGAGGTGCGCGTGCCCGGCGCGCCGGCCGCCGACGAGATCGTCTTCATCCTCGCGATGAGCACCGGCTACCGCGTGCATGCGCGCGTGGGCGGGCTGCTGGCCGAGAACATCAGCAAGTGGGACGGCCTGCGCTGAGCCCGCTTCCAAGAGACAAGCAAGGAACCCCAGACATGACCGCCAACATCCGCAAGCTCGTCATTCAAGTCGACGAAACCCGCAAGGAAATGGGCCGCGACATCACGCCGCCCACGCGCCGCGCCGTCGCCATCGCGGTGATCGAGAACCCCTACGCGGGGCGCTACAGCGAGAACCTCGACGAACTCATCGCGATCGGCGAGGAGCTCGGCGCGCTGCTCGGCCAGAAGGCCGTGAAGGCGCTCGGCATCGAGCCGGGCGAGGCTCAGAGCTACGGCAAGGCCGCCATCGTCGGCGAGGGCGGCGAGCTCGAGCATGCGGCGGCGATCCTGCATCCCAAGCTCGGCGCGCCGCTGCGCGTGGCGGTCGAGAAGGGCGCGGCGCTCGTGCCCTCGGCCAAGAAGCGCGGCACGCTCGGCACCGCGATCGACGTGCCGCTCGGCCACAAGGACGCGGCTTTCGTGCGCAGCCATTTCGACGCCATCGAGGCGCGCGTGTCCGACGCGCCGCGCGCCAACGAGATCGTGGTCGCCGTGGCCGTCACCGACAGCGGGCGGCCGCTGCCGCGCATCGGCGGTCTTCAAGCCAACGAGATCAAGGGCGAAGACGGCCTTCGTTGAAACGCCCCGTCTTCGCTACCGCATACCGTTTCTGTCTGTCTGTCCGAACCCCTAGGAGCTTCCCGATGAACCCACTGCGCCATGCCTTCTGCGCCGCTTCCGCCCTCACGCTGGCCACGGCGGTCCTCGTTCCTGCGCACGCCCAGGGCGTGATCAAGATCGGCGAGATCAACAGCTACAAGGCGCAGCCGGCCTTCCTCGAGCCCTACAAGAAGGGCATGGAGCTCGCGGTGGACGAGATCAACGCCAAGGGTGGCGTCAACGGCAAGAAGATCGAGCTCATCAGCCGCGACGACAACGCCAATCCCGGCGACGCGGTGCGCGTGGCCGAGGAACTTGTCTCGCGCGAGAAGGTCGACGTGCTCGCGGGCGCCTTCCTCTCGAACACCGGCCTGGCGCTGACCGACTTTGCCAAGCAGAAGAAGTTCTTCTACCTGGCCGCCGAGCCGCTGACCGACAAGATCGTCTGGACCAACGGCAACAAATACACCTACCGCCTGCGCCCCTCGACCTACATGCAGGTCGCGATGCTGGTGCCCGAAGCGGCCAAGCTCAAGAAGAAGCGCTGGGCGGTCGTGTACCCCAACTACGAATACGGCCAGTCGTCGGTCGCCACCTTCAAGACGCTGCTGAAGGCCGCGCAGCCCGACGTCGAGTTCGTCGCCGAGCAGGCGCCGCCGCTCGGCAAGGTCGATTCGGGCAGCGTGGTGCAGGCGCTCGCCGATGCCAAGCCCGATGCGATCTTCAACGTGCTGTTCGGTGCCGACCTGTCGAAGTTCGTGCGCGAAGGCAACACGCGCGGCCTGTTCAAGGGCCGCGAGGTGGTGAGCGTGCTGACCGGCGAGCCCGAGTACCTCGACCCGCTGAAGGACGAGGCGCCCAACGGCTGGATCGTGACCGGCTACCCGTGGAACGGCATCAAGACGCCCGAGCACAAGGCCTTTCTCGATGCCTACCAGGCCAAGTTCAAGGACTATCCGCGCCTGGGTTCGGTGGTCGGCTACAGCGCCATCTACTCGATCGCCGAGGGCGTCAAGAAGGCCGGCGGCACCGACACCGAGAAGCTCGTCGCGGCCTTCAAGGGCCTGCAGGTCGACACGCCCTTCGGCAAGATCAGCTACCGCGCGCAGGACAACCAGTCGACCATGGGCGCGTACGTCGGCAAGACGAAGAACGACGGCGGCAAGGGCGTGATGGTCGACTACGTCTACCTCGACGGCGCCAAGTTCCAGCCCAGCGACGACGAAGTGAAGAAGATGCGCCCCGCAGACTGACTGCGCGGCTCCTGCACCGCGTCCGTTGCCCTTCCTGCATGAAGGCGCGGATGCGGATGTCTCCCGTTTCCTCAGGGTCCTTATGAGTTTTTCAGGCTTCGTTGTTCAGTTGCTCAACGGGTTGGCCGGCGCGTCGTCGCTGTTTCTCGTGGCGGCCGGCCTTTCGCTGATCTTCGGCGTGACGCGCATCGTCAATTTCGCCCATGGCTCGTTCTTCATGGTGGGCATCTATGTCGCGTACACGCTGGTCGACAAGCTGGGCTCGAGCCTGGGCTTCTGGCCCGCGCTGCTGGTCGCGGCGCTCGCGGTCGGCGTGCTCGGCGCGTTGATCGAGGTGCTGCTGCTGCGCCGCATCTACAAGGCGCCCGAACTGTTCCAGCTGCTCGCCACCTTTGCGCTCGTGCTGGTCATCAAGGACGCGGTGCTGTGGCTCTGGGGCCCCGACGAATTGCTGGGCCCGCGCGCGCCGGGCCTCAAGGGCTCGGTCGAGATCCTCGGTCGGCAGTTTCCGTCGTACGACCTGTTCCTGATCGTGGTCGGGCCGGTGGTGCTCGGCCTGGTGTGGCTGCTGCTCACGCGCACCCGCTTCGGCACGCTGGTGCGCGCCGCCACGCAAGACCGCGAAATGGTCAGCGCACTCGGCGTGAACCAGGCCTGGCTCTTCACCGCGGTGTTCGCGCTCGGCGCGCTGCTCGCGGGCCTGGGCGGTGCACTGCAGCTGCCGCGCGAACCCGCCACGCTCGAGATGGACCTCAACACCATCGGCGCCGCGTTCGTGGTGGTGGTGGTCGGCGGCATGGGATCGCTGCCGGGCGCCTACGTGGCCGCATTGCTCATCGCCGAGATCAAGGCGGTTTGCATCTGGCTCGGCGTGGTGGAGATCTTCGGCGTCGACGTGTCGTTCTCGAAGCTCACGCTGATGGTCGACTTCCTCGTGATGGCCGCCGTGCTGGTGTGGCGCCCGTGGGGCCTGTTCGGCCGCGCGCAGGCACCGAGCCGCTACGTCGGCATGCAAGAGGAGCCGCTGCGCCGCCCCGGCAACGCCTACATGGCGGGCGCGGCCGTGCTCGCGCTGCTGCTCGCCGGGCTGCCGCTGCTCACGGCCGATTCGCCGTACACGCTGGTGCTCATGATCGACCTGATGATCGCGGCGCTGTTCGCGACCAGCCTGCACTTCATCATGGGCCCGGCCGGCATGCATTCGTTCGGCCATGCGGCGTACTTCGGCCTCGGCGCCTACGGTGCGGCGCTGCTCGCGCGCTCGCTGAACCTGCCGATGGAGCTCACGCTCGTGGTCGCACCGCTCGTCGCCGCGCTCGGCGCTTTTGTCTACGGCTGGTTCGCGGTGCGGCTGTCGGGCGTGTACCTGGCCATGCTCACGCTCGCCTTTGCGCAGATCACCTGGGCCATCACCTACCAGTGGGACAGCTTCACGGGCGGCAGCAACGGCCTCACCGGCGTGTGGCCCTCCGACTGGCTGTCGGACAAGCGGGCCTACTACTGGCTCACGCTGGTGCTGGTGGGCGCGGGCGTGTGGTGGTTGCGGCGCGTGCTGTTCTCGCCGTTCGGCTATGCGCTGCGCGCGGGCCGCGATTCGGTGTTGCGCGCCGACGCGATCGGCATCGACGTCAAGCGCATGCAGTGGGCAGCGTTCGTCATCGCGGGTGCGGTGGCGGGGCTCGCAGGCGCGCTGTTCGCATTCTCGAAGGGCAGCATCTCGCCCGAGACGCTGTCGGTGGGGCGCTCGGTCGACGGGCTCGTGATGGTGCTGCTCGGCGGCATCCAGACGCTCGCGGGGCCGGTGGTCGGTGCGGTCACCTTCACCTGGCTGCACGACACGGTGGCGCGCAACACCGACTACTGGCGCGCAATGCTCGGGGCGATCATCCTGCTGCTGGTGCTGTTGTTTCCGCAGGGGATTGCGGGGGCGATCAAGCAGCTGTGGGGGCGGGTTTCTTCTTCTTCGCGTGAGGCAGGGGAGGTGCGGACGTGAGGGGTTCTTTTGGGTTTCGGGGCCGGGTTTCGCCCCGGCGGGCGAAAGAAAAGGCGACCCTGCTGTCTGTGTCCCCTCGCTTCTTGCTCCCTCTCCCTCCGGGAGAGGGTTGGGGTGAGGGCCGCGGCGGTGAATGTGGCGCGCCTCTGCCAACGCCGCCAGCCCTCACCCTGACCCTCTCCCGGAGGGAGAGGGAAAAAGAGGGGCGAAACCCGGCCCCTGTCATCAAAAAAACTCAAGCAGTCCAATGACTCTCCTCAAGGTCAGCAACCTAGGCAAGTCCTTCGGCGGCGTCAAAGCCGTCGACGGCATCAGCTTCGAACTGCCCCCGGGCGAGCTGCTCGCGCTCATCGGCCCGAACGGTGCAGGCAAGTCCACCACCTTCAACATGGTGAACGGCCAGCTCAAGGCCGACCAGGGCTCGATCACGCTCGACGGCCAGGAACTCGTCGGCCGCAGGCCGCGCGAGATCTGGCGCATGGGCGTTGGCCGCACCTTCCAGATCGCCGAGACCTTCGCCTCGCTGACCGTCGTCGAGAACGTGCAGATGGCGCTGCTCTCGCACGATGGCAAGCTGTTCTCGATGTGGCGCCGCGCGGCCGACCACCGGCGCGACGAGGCGCTGGCCCTGCTCGAGCAGGTCGGCATGAAGGCCCAGGCCGACCGCCCCTGCAGCGTGCTGGCGTATGGCGACGTGAAGCGCGTCGAGCTCGCGATCGCGATGGCCAACAGCCCGAAGCTGCTGCTCATGGACGAGCCCACTGCCGGCATGGCGCCCCAGGAGCGCAATTCGCTGATGGCGCTGACCAAGCAGCTCGTGATCGACCGCGGCATGGCGGTGCTCTTCACCGAGCACAGCATGGACGTGGTGTTCGCGTACGCCGACCGCATGATCGTGCTCGCGCGCGGCCGCCTCATCGCACAGGGCAAGCCGCTCGAGATCCGCGACCATCCGAAGGTGCAGGAGGTGTACTTCGGCAGCGGCAAGACCTTCGAGAAAGTGGCCGCCAAGGCAGCTGCGATGGGAGTCACCGCATGAGCGCACACGAACCGCTGCTCGAAGCCAAGGCGCTGTGCGCCTGGTACGGCGCCGCGCAGATTCTTTACGACGTCGACCTCGAGGTGCGGCGCGGCGAGGTGGTCGCGCTCATGGGCCGCAACGGCGCGGGCAAGTCGACCACGCTCAAGACGCTGATCGGCATGCTCTCCAAGCGCCGCGGCGCGGTGCGCTTTCTCGGCCACGACATCTCGAAGAGCGAGCCGCACCATGCGGCGCGCCTGGGCCTGGGCTTCGTGCCCGAGGACCGACGCGTGTTCACCGACCTGACGGTGATGGAGAACCTCGAGGTCGGCAAACAGCCCCCGCGCCGCTGGGCCGACGGCAGCGAGGCGCCGCTCTGGACGCCCGAGCGGCTGTTCACGCTGTTCCCCAACCTCGGCGAGATGCCCCACCGCCCGGGCGGCCGCATGAGCGGCGGCGAGCAGCAGATGCTGACCGTGGCGCGCACGCTCATGGGCAATCCGTACCTCGTGCTGCTCGACGAGCCGTCCGAGGGCGTGGCGCCGGTGATCGTCGAGCAGATGGCGAACATGATCCTCGAACTGAAGGCGCAGGGCGTGAGCATCCTGCTGTCGGAACAGAACATGCACTTCGCCGAGCTCGTCTCCGACCGCGCCTATGTGCTCGAGAAGGGACAGATCCGCTACCACGCCACGATGGCCGAGCTCGCGGCCAACGAGGAAGTGCGCCGCGCCTACCTCAGCGTCTAGCCTCCGTCATCGTTCCACGAAAGAAAAAGGAGTCCCGCCATGCATCGCAGAAGCTTCGCGACCTACGCCGCCGTCCTCGGATTGTGCGGCGGGCTCGCCCTCGACGCCTTCGCAGCGGGTCCGCTCAAGCCCGACGGCAGGGCCGCACTGCTCGTGATCGACGTGCAGAACTGCTTCGTCGATGGCGGCACGCTGCCCGTCAAGGGTGGGGCCGAGGTGGTGCCGGTGATCAACCGGCTCGCCGGCGCTTTCGAGAACATCGTCGTCACGCAGGACTGGCACACGCCGGGCCATGCCTCGTTCGCGAGCGCGCATGCGGGCCAAAAGCCGTTCAGCAGCGTGAAGCTGAGCTACGGCAAGCAGGTGCTCTGGCCCGACCACTGCGTGCAGGGCACCGACGACGCGGCGCTGCACAAGGACCTGAAGCTTCCGGGCGCGCAGCTGATCATCCGCAAGGGCTTCAACAAGGGCGTCGACAGCTATTCGGCCTTCGAGGAAGCCGACCGCAAGACGCCGACCGGCCTCGGCGGCTACCTCAAGCAGCGTGGCATCAAGACGGTCTACGTGGCGGGGCTCGCCACCGATTTCTGCGTGGCATGGACCGCGCTCGACGCGCGCAAGGCCGGCTTCGAGGTCTACGTGATCGAGGACGCCACGCGCGCGATCGACCTCGACGGTTCGCTCGCGGCGGCTTGGAAGCAGATGGCCGCCAAGGGCGTCAAGCGCATCCAGTCCGGCGACATCCCGAGCTGAAGGACGGCTGCATTCCCGTGACGACGACCCGCTGCGGTGCTGGAGAAAAAAACGAGGCTGGGCTGTGCCTGCAGGTCAACGGCCGCGTGCACACGCTCGACGACGTGCCGCGCGAGGCCACGCTGCTGCATCTGCTGCGCAACGACCTTGGGCTCAACGGGCCGAAGTACGGCTGCGGGCTCGGGCAGTGCGGGGCATGCACCGTCCATGTGGACGGCATCGCGGCGCGCGCCTGCGTGATCCCGGCGCACGGCGTCGCGGGCCGCACCATCACCACGCTCGAAGGCCTCGGCACGAAGGCCAACTGGCATCCGGTGCAGGCTGCATTCGAAGAGGCGCAGGCCGCGCAGTGCGGCTACTGCCTGAACGGCATGGTGATGCAGGCCGCGGCGCTGCTGGCGCGTGACCCGAACGCGAGCGAGGCGCGCATCCGCAGCGAACTCTCGGGCAACCTGTGCCGCTGCGGCACGCACATCGAAATTCTCGACGCGGTGCAGCGCGCGGCAACGCGCCTGCGCGCACCGGCAGCATGACGCGCCGCGCCGACCTGCCGCGCACGCGCGCGGAATTCCTCTCGGCCGACGGCGTGCTGCTGGTGGTGCGCGAGACACCGCCCGCACCGCCGCCCGCCAAGGGCCAGCCCGCCTTCATCGCGGGCAACCCGGCAGAAGGCGACGAGATCCTGCTCGCAGTGTGGGACGACGGCAGCGCGTCGGCGCTCAACGGCCATGTCGACCTGGGCACCGGCATCCAGACCGCGCTCGGCCAGATCGTCGCCGAAGAACTCGATCTCGGCATGCCGTGCGTGCGCGTGATGCTCGGCGACACCGCGCGTGCGCCGAACCAGGGCGCCACGATCGCAAGCGCATCGATCCAGATCCATGCGCAGCCGCTGCGCCTCGCGGCCGCACAGGCGCGCGCATGGCTGCGTGCGCGCGCGGCTGAGCGGCTCAGCGTGGCGCCGGAGGCGCTGGAACTGCGCAACGGCGTGGCGCGCGTGGCCGTCGAGCCGGAGCGGCGCGCAAGCTACGCCGCGCTGGTGACCGGCCAGCGCACCGTGCTGCGGCTCGATCCGGCGGCACAGCCCAAGGACCCGGCCGACTACCGCATCGTCGGCACCCGGCAGGCGCGTGTCGACATACCGGCCAAGCTCGCGGGCGAGCAGGTCTTCGTGCACGACATGCGCGTGCCCGGCATGCTGCACGGCCGCGTGGTGCGCCCGCCCTATGCGGGCGCGGACCACGGCGACTTCATCGGCAACACGCTCGAATCGGTCGACGAATCGTCGATCGCGCACATTCCGGGCATTCGCGCGGTGGTGGTGATCCGCGATTTCGTGGGCATCGTCGCCGAGCGCGAGGAACACGCCGAACAGGCGCTGCGCGAGCTGCGTGTGCGCTGGAAACCGTGGCCGGGCATGCCCGATCTTTCCGACGTGGCGCAGGCGCTGCGCGACAACCCCTCGACCCAGCGGCTGCTGGTCGACGAGGGCGACGTCGACGGCGCGATCGCGCAGGCCGCGCAACCGATGCCGCGCACCTACGTCTGGCCCTACCAGATGCATGCGTCGATTGGTCCCTCGTGCGCGCTGGCCGTGTGGCAGCCCGATGGCGAGGGCCGCGAGGTTCGGTTGCGCTGCTGGGCCGGCACCCAGAACCCGCACGTGCTGCGCGCCGACCTCGCCCGGCTCATGGGCCTCGACGACCCGCAGGTCGACGTGGTCCGCATGGAGGCCGCCGGCTGCTACGGGCGCAATGGTGCCGATGACGTGGCCGCCGATGCGGCGCTGCTCGCGCGGGCCGTGGGCGCGCCGGTGCGCGTGCAGCTCACGCGCGAGCAGGAGCACGCCTGGGAGCCCAAGGGCGCCGCGCAGCTGATGGACGTGGATGGCGGGCTCATGGCTGATGGCCGCGTGGCCGCCTACGACTTCGCCACCTCGTACCCGTCGAACGGCGCGCCGACGCTCGCGCTGCTGCTCACGCGCACCATCGAGCCCGTAGCGCAGGCCTTCGAGATGGGCGACCGCACCGCGCGCCCACCCTATGCGTTCGACAACCTGCGCGTGAAGGTCAACGACATGGCGCCGATCGTGCGGGCCTCGTGGCTGCGCGGCGTGTCGGCGTTGCCGAGTTCGTTCGCGCACGAGTCGTACATCGACGAGCTCGCCACCGCGGCGGGCGTCGATCCGGTGCAGTTCCGCCTGCGCCACCTGAATGATCCGCGCGCGCTGGAACTGGTGCAGGCGACCGCGCAGAAGGCCGGCTGGCGCATGCGCACCGGGCCGCAGGAGAAAGCCGATGGCGGGCTCGGGCCCGGCGGCGACATCCTGTTCGGCCAGGGCTTCGCCTATGCGCGTTATGTGCACAGCAAGTGGCCGGGCTTCGGCGCCGCATGGTCGGCCTGGGTGGCCGACGTGGAGGTCAACCGCAAGACCGGCGAAGTGCACGTGCGCCGCGTGGTGGTGGGGCACGATGCGGGCCTGCTGGTCAATCCGGCCGGCGTCGAGCACCAGGTGCACGGCAACGTGATCCAGACCACCAGCCGCGCGCTCAAGGAGCAGGTGCAGTTCGCACCGCAATCCGCTGAGGCGCCCGCGGGCGGCGCGCAGTTGCCGGGCGTGCTGCCGTCGGGCGTGGTCGCGAGCCGCGAGTGGGGCAGCTACCCGATCATCAACTTCCGCGACGTGCCGGTGATCGAAATCATGCACATGCCGCGGCCCGGCGAGCCTTCGCTGGGTGCGGGCGAGTCGTCGTCGGTGCCGGGCACGGCGGCGATCGCGAACGCGATTTTCGATGCGACGGGTGTGCGGTTTCGTGAGCCGCCGTTCACGCCGGAGAAGGTGTTGGCGGCGCTCAACCGGGCGTTTCTCCCTCCCCCTCCGGGGGAGGGCGGGGGTGGGGGCCGGCGGCGTTTGGATGGGGAAGCCGTGGTGGCCCCCCCCCCCCCCACCCCCCCCGGGGGGCGGGGCCACAACCACGCGCCCAGGGC
>JAESFY010000016.1_pt1 | contig 115776 bp, 122 predicted proteins | sample 9266201 | NCBI WGS metagenome assembly JAESFY01 (sample SAMN14515071, study PRJNA621656) | algae metagenome | isolation source: Nodosilinea sp. WJT8-NPBG4 and co-occurring heterotrophs from soil, lower... | place: USA: Pinto Basin, Colorado Desert, California | collected 2006-05-27 | reverse complement strand
GCCGCTGAGGAGCGAGCCGCTGAGGAGCGAGCCGCTGAGGAGCGAGCCGCTGAGGAGCGAGCCGCTGAGGAGCGAGCCGCTGAGGAGCGAGCCGCTGAGGAGCGAGCCGCTGAGGAGCGAGCCGCTGCTGAGCGAGCCGCTGCTGAGCGGGCTGCTGCGGAAGAGGCGGCCACTGAGCAGGCGGCCGCTGAGAAGGCGGCCGCTGAGAAGGCGGCCGCTGAGAAGGCTGCTGCCGAGAAGGCTGCTGCCGAGAAGGCTGCTGCTGAGAAGGCTGCTGCTGAGAAGGCTGCTGCTGAGAAGGCTGCTGCTGAGAAGGCTGCCGCTGAGAAGGCTGCCGTCGAGCAGGCTGCCGCTGAGAAGGCTGCCGCCGAGAAGGCTGCCGCCGAGAAGGCTGCTGCTGATGAGGCCGCCGCTGAGCAGGCTGCTGCTGACGAGGCGGCCGCTGAGCGCGAGGCTGCCGAGAGGGCGGCGGCCGAGCAGGAGGCCGCCACGACCCCGCCGGCCCAGCGCTCGACCGAGCCCGAGCCCGCCGCCGCCGAGCCCCCCGCCGCGCCGGTGACCCCGGCGCCCGCCGCCGAGGCCCCGGCCCGGCGGACGAAGAAGGGCAAGCCGGTCATGCCGTCGTGGGACGAGGTGCTGCTGGGCGTCCGCGGCCAGCGCTGACCGGCCGGCGCAGCGCCGGTCGGCTGGCGCAGCCGGCACGCCGCCCGCGCAGCCCGCCGGCGCGCTGCGCGAGCGAACCGGTGCTGCGCCGGCCGGCCGGTGCTGCGCGAGCAGGCGTCGCCCGGGGGCGGTCAGCCCAGGAGCGCGGCCAGCAGCGCCACCCAGGCCGCGGCGAGCCCCGCGGCCGTGCCGAGGGCGGGCCAGCGCCAGAACGGCACGGTGCGCAGCAGCCACAGCGACGGGGCGAGGCCGGCGCACACCAGCAGGTTCGCCGGCAGCCACCACAGCCCGAACGCACCGGCGAACGCGCGGCTGAGCAGCACGTCCGCCAGCCCCACGACGACCGCGACGAAGGCCGCGACCGGGAGCCCGGTGGCCCACGGGACGGGGGCGCCGGCATCGCCGTCGGGCGCGAGCGCGATCGGGGCGCGGACCGACTCGACGTCGCCGCTGACCGGGTCGAGGTACTGCACCGGGCGCCCCCGCAGCCCGGCCAGGCGGGCGGCGAGCTGCCGTCCGCGGCGCCGCACGAGGTCGCGCTCGGCGTCCGCCCCGGAGCGGTCGGCGGCCGCGGCGAACGCGGCCCACTCGCGCAGCGCGGCCTCCAGGTCGTCCGGCAGCGGCGGATCGTGCGGTCTGCGGTCCCCGAGCTCGACCCGCCCCCCAGCGGCCCTCATCACGCGATCAGGATACGGGCGGGGCGACGGCGTGGAAGGCGACCGCTGCTGCCGTTGCGACATTGAGAGAGTCGACGCCGGACGCCATCGGGATGCGCACGGCGAGGTCCGCGGCGGCCAGCGCCTCGGCCGTCAGCCCGGGTCCCTCCGCGCCCAGCAGCAGCGCCACGCGCCGTCCCGCCAGCCCCGCGGCGCCGATCGGGACGGCGTCGGGGGAGGGCGTCAGCGCGGCGACGGTGAGCCCGGCCGCGCGCAGGACGTCCAGCGCCGCGGGCCACGCGCCGGGGAGCTCGGCGAAGGGCACCCGCAGCACGTGGCCCATCGAGACGCGGACGCTGCGCCGGTAGAGCGGGTCGGCGCAGCGGGGACCGAGGAGCACCCCGTCGACGCCGAGGGCGGCGGCGTTGCGGAACAGCGAGCCGAGGTTCTCGTGGTCGTTCACCCCCTCGCAGACGGCGAGGACGCGCGCCGACCGGGCCAGCTCGCCCGCGTCGACGGGCCGGGCGCGGTCGGCGACGGCGAGCACGCCGCGGTTGAGGTGGAACCCGACGGCGGTGGCCATCGTGCCGGCGTCCACCGCGTAGGCGGGCACGTCGAGAGCGGCGAGGTCGCCGGCCAGCTCGTCGAGCCGGCGCGGGACGCCGAGCAGCGACCGCACGGGGTAGGGCGAGTCGAGCAGGCGGCGCACCACGACGACGCCCTCGGCGATGACGAGCCCGCGGCCGCCGGGCCGGTCGGGCCGGCGGTCGGCGGTGGTGAGGTCGCGGTAGTCGTCCAGGCGCGGGTCGGCGGGGTCGTGCACCGGCGTGATCGTGGCCACGGCCGAGGATCGTCCCAGGTGGGGTCCGGCCCGTCGGTCGCCGCTCATCCGCTCGGCTCTAGCGCCCGTGGTAGCGGTGTGTCACGGTGGACCACCCGCCCGGGTAGCCCCCGCCACCCGGTGCCCGGGTGCGAGGAGGCTGTGTCGGGAGATGGGCCAGGACGTCGACCGGGCCACGTTCAGTCGGCGTGATCGGCAGCGCTACCGCACGAAGGTGCAGCGGTGCCTCGACACCCTGGCGGTGATGCTGCGCGAGCACGCCTTCGCCGGCGACGAGCCCATGACCGGCCTCGAGGTCGAGCTCAACCTGGTCGGGCCCGACCTGGGACCGGCGCTGTCCGGTCGCTCCGTGCTCGACGCGATGGGCGCGGACGAGTTCCAGTCCGAGCTCGGTCGCTGGAACCTCGAGCTGAACCTGCCGCCGCGGCCGCTGCCCGGTGACCAGTGGCGCCGCGTCGAGCACCAGCTGCTCGACGAGTTCGCGGCGGTCCGCGCCACCGCGGTGCAGCAGGACGCCCAGCTCGCCGTCATCGGCATCCTTCCGACGCTGACCGACCGCCACCTCGTCGCCGCGGCGCTCTCGCCCGACGAGCGCTACCGCATGCTCAACGAGCAGATGCTGTCGGCGCGCGGCGAGCCGATCCGCCTCGACATCGCCGGCGACGACGCGTCGGGCCGCCACGGCGTCGCGCCCGAGCACCTCGTCGCGGACTTCGACTCGATCGCGCCCGAGGCGGCCTGCACGTCGATGCAGCTGCACCTGCAGGTGTCCCCGGAGGCGTTCGCGGCGTACTGGAACGCGGCGCAGTGCCTGACCGGGGTGCAGCTCGCCGTGGGGGCGAACTCGCCGTTCCTCCTGGGCTCGCGGCTGTGGGCCGAGACCCGCATCCCGCTGTTCGAGCAGTCCTGCGACACGCGCACCCCCGAGCTGCGCAACCAGGGCGTGCGGCCGCGGGTGTGGTTCGGGGAGCGCTGGATCACCTCGGCGCTGGACCTGTTCGCCGAGAACGGGCGCTACTTCCCGGCGCTCATGCCGCTGGCCCAGGACACCGACCCGGAGGCCGAGCTGGCGGCCGGGCGCACGCCGGGGCTGGACGAGCTGCGCCTGCACAACGGCACGATCTGGCGCTGGAACCGCCCGGTGTACGACGTGGCGAACGGGGTGCCGCACCTGCGGGTGGAAAACCGGGTGCTGCCCGCCGGGCCGACGGTCGTCGACATGGTGGCCAACGCGCTGTTCTTCTACGGCCTGCTGCGCGAGCTCGTGGAGGCGGAACGCCCGCTGTGGAGCTCGATGTCGTTCGAGGCGGCCGAGGAGAACTTCACCACCGCCGCCCGGCACGGGCTCGACGGGCCGCTGTACTGGCCGGGGTCGGGCTGGATCCGCCCGGACGAGCTGGTGCTGCGCAAGCTGCTCCCGCAGGCCGCGGCCGGGCTGGCCCGCTGGGGCGTGACGCCCGCGATCGCCGACCGGTACCTCACCGTCATCGAGCGCCGCTGCGTGCAGCGCCGCAACGGGGCGTCGTGGCAGCTCGACACGGTGGCCGCGCTGGAGGCGCGCGGCGCCGACCGGCCGGCCGCCCTGCGCGGGATGCTGGCGCGCTACCTGGAGTCGTCGGCGGCCAACGAGCCGGTGCACGACTGGTCCGTCCCCGGCTGAGTCCCGCACCGCGTTCCCGAGTGCGAACGGTTCTCCGGAACGCCCGCGGGGAGCGGGGTCGCCCTCCTACTGTCCCGGCCGTCCGCCCGACCGCCGCGCTCGTAGGGACCCCGCCATGCCCCACCCGCACCGCTCCCGGTCCGTCCGGTGACGGCCGTGTCCCGCTTCCGGCTGTTCCGGCGGTCCGACCCGCCGCCGCCGTACCCGTCGCCCGGGTTCGGCCCGGCGCCCGGGCGGCCGGCGCCGCCGGGGTGGGGCGCCCCGCCGGTCCCGCCGGTGGTCGGTCCGCCGGTCCACCGCCCGGTGCCGTGGACGCCGCCGGTGGTCGACCCGCCGACCGATCCGCACGGGTTCCTCCCCGTCCCGCCGCCCGCGCCGCGGACCGGCCCCGCCCTGCCGGACACCGCCGAGGCGGCGGCGCTGGCGGGAGCGTTCGCCGCCGACTACCTGTCGTGGGACGAGGACGACCCCGAGCGCCGCGGCCGCGTGCTCGCCGGCTACCTGCCCGACCCGGTCAGCGACCCGGCCCGGCTGGGCTGGTCGGGCACCGGCCGGCAGCGGGCCGACTTCGCCCTGCCCGGCCGGGTGCGCCCGGACGGCGAGGGCCGGGTCCTCGTGGACGTCCGGGTGCGGGTGACGCCCTACCGCCCGGTCGGCGAGCACGGTCCCGACCGCGGCGCCGCCGACGACCCCGAGCCGGGCGGCGAGCCCGCCACCGCGCCGGCGCCCACCAGCCGGGGCTGGCGCGGGCTGCCGGCGCACTGGATCCGCATCAGCGTGCCCGTCGCCGCGGAGCGCGGGCGCCTCGTCGTCGACGCCGGGGAGGAGACGCTCGGCGAGGAGTCCTCCACCGCGCCCCCGGCCGCCGCCGACGACCACGCGCTGGCCGACGACGAGCCGCTGGTGGCGGTGCCCGACCCGGGGAGCGGCTGGTGAGGCCGCCGGTGGTCGCCGCGCTCACCCCGGGTGCGGGCGCCTCGACGCTCGCCGCAGCGCTGCACGGCGTCGACGGCGGGGTGTGGCGGGGCGGGCCGGTGGACGTCCTGGTGGTCCGGGCCGGGTCGGGGGCACCGCCGGCCGGGGTCCCGGTCGTCGTGCTGGTCGCCGACGGCCCCGTGTCCGCGCCCGGTCGACCGGGGGCACCGGTGGTGCTGCCCGTGGTGCCGCGGTGGAGCGGGCCGGATGGCCACCGGGCCGCCGCGGACCTGCTGCGCGTCAGCGAGGCGCGGACGCCCGCCGCCCTGCGGCCGGCCGCGGCCGCGCTGCGCGCCGTCGTCGCCGCGCTGCTCGGGTCGGGGGTGCTGGAGCGGCCGTGCGCCGGGCCGGCCGGCGCGCCCGGAGCCCCGGGGCCCGGGCCCGACCGCCGGCTGCGCGTCGCCCCGGTGCTGCTGCACCGGGCGACGCCGGTCGTGCCGCGGCTCGTCGCGGGCGCCCCGCTCCGCTGGAGGTCCGCGCCCGCCGGGCCGGAGGCCGTCGAGCCGCGGCCCGTCCGGCCCCGCGCGCTGCGGCCCGCGCCCGGTGCACCGGCCCCGGCCGGCCCCGCGCTGCGGACGGGCTGACGGTGTCCCGGCCCTCGCCGCTGGTCGCGGCCCTCGTCGCCGTCACAGGGCTGCTGCTGCTCGGCGCCGCCCCGGCGCCGGACGGGCCCGACCCCACGACCGGCGTCGTCGCCGACGCCCTGCCCGGTCCCGCCCGCGCACAGCTCCCGCTGGTGACCGAGCTGTCCGCGACGCAGTGCCCGGAGCTGCCGCCGGTGTGGCTCGTGGCGCAGGTGCAGGTCGAGTCCGGCTGGGACGCGGGACTCGCGGGGAGCGGGCCGGCGGGTCTGCTCCAGTTCGGACAGCCCGCCTGGACCGCGGCGGGCGGCGAGCCGTGGTCGGGCGACGTGCCCGCCCCGGGTGACGACGTCCTCGACCCCGAGCAGCACCTGCGGGTGGCGGTGCCGTGGCTGTGCGCCACCCTGCGTGCGGTCGCCGACCACCTGGAGGCGACCGGCAAGAGCGCCGACCCGCTCGACGCGCTGCTGGTCTGCCACGTCGCCGGCTGCGGGCGCGTGGCGGACAGCGCGACCGGCGTGCCGGTGGCGGGGGAGGCCCGGTGCGGCACGGGGTGCGCCGACGCCGTCCGCCGCTACCTGGACGCGGTGCACGCCGAGGTCGAGCGGTTCTCCGCGGCGGCGGAGCCCGCGGCCCCCGGTCCCGCGCCGCCGGCGCAGCCGGAGCCGTGGACCGGCGGGTCGACGGGCTGCGAGCGGTCCGACCCCACCGGGGACGGCTGCGTCACCGGCGCGGCCCTGCACGGGTTCGAGGCGGCCGCGGCCGCGTTCGGCGGCTGGCGCGACGGACCGGTGATCCGCGACGCCGGCTGCTGGGACGAGCACGCGTGGAACCCGCGCAGCGACCACCCCCGCGGGCGCGCCTGCGACCTCTTCCCCGGTGCGCCCGGAGCGTTCGCCGAGGGACCCGAGCTGGACGCGGGTTGGCGGGTGGCCGACTGGTTCCGCGCGCACGCCGACGCGCTGGCAGTGGAGTACCTCATCTGGCAGGGCCGCTACTGGGACGCCGGGGTGGCCGACGACGGCGGCTGGGGCCGCCGCTACACCGGCGGCGGGGTCTACGACACCCGCGACGCGACCGGCGGCCACTACGACCACGTCCACGTCAGCTTCCGGGAGTGACCGCGATGTCCCACCTCCGCCTGCCGCTGCTCGCCGTGGTCGCGGTGCTCGCCGTCTTGGTCGGTGCCCTGCTGCTCACAGGCGGCGCGACGGCGCCCGTCCCGCCCGGCGGCGGCCCCGCCGTCCTCGACGCCGACGACCGCGCCGCCCTGGAGCACGCCCCCGTCCGCCGCGGCTCCGACGCGCCCACCGCCGACCCGGGCGTCACGCTCACCGACCCCGAGGCCGTCGTCCGCGCCTACCTGGCGGCGGCCCGCTCGGTCACCGCCGCCGACGCGGGCGCCACGCACCTGCGGGCGGCGCCGTACGCGGTGCCCGGCAGCCCGCCCGCGACCGTCGGGGTGCTGGTGCTCGACGCGCCCCGGCCCGGCGAGGTCCGCACGGCGAGCGTGCGCGCGCTCGACCTGGTCGCGGCCGACCGCGGCGACCGCCGCCGCGGCTACCGCGCCGACGTGGAGACCCGCACCGGCCCACCCGGCGGCCCCGTCGTCACCGCCGCCACCACCGCGTCGGTGGTGGTCGCCCGCCAGCCGGACGGCCGCTGGCTCGTGGCCGTCGACGGACCCGAGAACCCCGACCTCGTCGCCGGCGAGGACTGAGGAGGCAGCAGTGGACCTGGAGCAGATCGAGGAGCTGATCCGCCGCTACCTCGCCGCCGGGGTGGCGGTCGTGGTCATCCTGGCGGGGCCGGTGACGGGGGCGGCCGAGGGGCCGGGCCCGTCCGCCGCGCAGTCCGGGGCGGTCGACGCCGCGGACGGGGAGGTCGAGATCCGCGACGGCACCCCCGGCGCGGACGACGGCGCCGACCCGTCCGGCACCCCGGCCCCCGCGGAGCCGGCGGACGAGCCGGCCGACGACGGCTCGGGTGAGCGGTCCGCCGAGGAGGACGGGGCCGAGGACGCCGATCGGGACCCGACCGACCCGGTCCCCACCGACGCGGCCGATCCCGAGGAGACGGCCGATCCCGAGGAGACGGCCGATCCCGACGAGACGGCCGATCCCGACGAGACGGCCGATCCCGGGGACGCGACCGAGCCCGGGGACGCGACCGACCGTGACGCGGACCCGGGCGCGAGCTCGTCCCCCTCCGCCCCCGCGACCGGGAACCCGGACACCGACGACGTCGACGGCGGGGAGGTGGACGGCCCCGACGGCGCGGACGCCGCCGACCCGGCCGACGCCGGTACGACGGGGCCCGCCACCGGCGGACCGGCGGCGGGGAAGGCCCCCACCGCGGCGGAGCGGTTCGGCTGGGGCCCGCCGGAGCGGGCCGACGAGTTCCGCACGGCGGGCCTGCGGGGGTGGGAGCCCTACACCGGTCCCGGCCACCGGGGGCGGGGCGAGCGGTCCCCGGACGCGCTCGCGGTGCGCGACGGGGTCCTGACGATCTCCGGCGACGAGCGGGGCACCACGGGCGGGGCGTGCTGGGGCGGCGGGCGGCGGTACGGGCGCTGGGAGGCGCGGGTGCGGGCGCCGGAGGCCGACCCGGCGTACCACGCGCTGCTGCTGCTGTGGCCCGACGCCGACGACTTCCCGGCCGGCGGGCAGGTCGACTTCCTCGAGCTCACCGACCCGCGGCGGCGGTCCGCGGAGTTCTACCTGCACTCCGGCGAGGACGGCGACCTGGTGCGCAGCGAGGTGCGGGTCGACGCCACCCGGTGGCACGCCTGGGCGGTGGAGTGGACGCCCGACCGCATCACCGGCTACGTCGACGGCGAGGAGTGGTTCTCCGCCACCGATCCGCAGGCCCTGCCGCCGCGGCCGATGCACCTGTGCGTGCAGCTGGACTTCTTCCCGGCGGGCGAGGCCGAGGTGCGGCCCTCGCGGATGGACGTCGACTGGGTGCGGCAGTACGCCCCGTGACCTCGCCCCGAACACGGACCGGGGCCCCGGCCAGGAGGCCGGGACCCCGGTACCGTTCCCGAACTGACGCGCCGCTCCCACCACGAAGCGACAAGCAGAGGTTAGCCTAACCTGGTCGAGGAGGGCAAGGGGTCGCCCCGCCTGCTCCGCCGGGCGAGCACCAGCGCCACGCCCAGCACCACGACCAGCGCCAGCGCGCCTCCGGCGACCAGCGGTGCCCGCGCCCCGAACCGCTCGGCCACCAGACCGAGCAGCGGCGCGCCGACCGGTGTGCTGCCCAGGAACACCAGCACGTAGAGGCCCATCACGCGGCCGCGCACCTCGGGCTCGACGCCCATCTGCACCGCGGCGTTCGCGGCGGTCGTGAAGGTCAGCGCGGCCACGCCGGTCGGCACCAGCAGGACGCAGGCCAGGGCGTAGGTCGGCATCAGCCCGACGGCGACCACGAGCACGCCGAACACCAGCGCCGCGCCGGTCACGAGCCGGAGCCGGGGTCGGACCCTGCGCCGGGCGGCCACCACGGCGCCCAGCACGGAGCCGACGGCCAGCACGGCGGTCATCAGGCCGTAGGCGTCGGCGCCGAGCCCGAACACGCTCCGCGTCAGCAGCGGCAGGGTCAGGTAGAAGTTCAGCGCGAACGACGAGACGCCGAACAGCAGCACGAGGACGGCCACGAGGTCGGGTCGCCGGCGGACGTAGCGCAGGCCCTCGCGCAGCTGGCCCGGGGCGCGCGCGACGGGCTCGGACCGGATCAGGCGGGTCGGGTCCATGCGCACCAGCCCGACGAGGACCGCGGCGAAGCTGGCCGCGTTCACCAGGAACACCGGTCCGGTGCCGACGACGCCGATGAGCACGCCCGCCAGCGCGGGCCCGAGGACCCGCGACAGGTTGAAGGTCACCGAGTTGAGCGCCACGGCGTTGCCGACGAGGTCCGGCCCCACCAGCTCGGAGACGAAGGCCTGCCGCACGGGAACGTCGAGGGCGGAGAAGGTGCCCAGCAGCAGGCAGAACAGGTAGACGTGCCACAGCGCCACGACGCCGGTGACCACGGCCAGGCCCAGCCCGAGCGCGCAGAGCCCCATCGCCGACTGCAGCACGACGAGCGCGCGGCGCTTGTCGAGCCGGTCGGCGAGCACGCCGCCCCACAGCGACAGCGCGAGGGTGGGGGTGAACTGCAGCGCCACCGCGATGCCGAGGGCGGTGGCGCTGCCGCCGGACAGGTCCAGCACCAGCCAGTCCTGCGCCACCCGCTGCATCCAGGTGCCGGACAGCGACACGATCTGCCCCGTCGCGTAGCGGCGGTAGTTGGGCACGGCCAGGGAGGCGAAGGTGGACCGCCGCCCCGCTCGGGGTTCGACGACGGTGCTCACGTTTTCTTAGCTTACATCAACTGATCCCGGGGCTAGGCTGCCCGCGTGCCGCCCGCCCCGCCCCCGCTCCCGGCCCGGTTCTCCGACATGCCGACGATCGTCGGGCTCGGCTCGCTGGCCTGGGCGGTCGCCGCGGCGGTGCTGCTCGTCGCCGGGGGCACCGGCACCGCGTTCGTCGTCTGCGCCGTCGGCGCGGTGCTCGGCGGACTCGGCTACGCGGTCTTCCGCTGGCAGCGCGCGGCGGCCCGCCGCGGTTCGCGGACCGCGCAGCAGGGCCTGGGCTGATCTGCTTGGGTGGGCGCCATGAACGCCCCCGCTGAGCGCCCCGTCGCCGTCGTCACCGGGGCCAGCTCCGGCATCGGAGCGGCCACGGCCCGGGCGCTCGGCCGGGCCGGGTTCCACGTCGTGCTCGGAGCGCGGCGCACCGACCGCTGCGCCGAGATCGCCGCCGAGATCGCCGGAGCGGGTGGCGAGGGCACCGCGGTGCGGCTCGACGTCACCGACGCCGCGTCCGTGGCCGCCTTCGCCGCGGCCGTCCCCACCTGCCGGCTGCTGGTGAACAACGCCGGCGGCGCCAAGGGCCTCGAGCCGGTGGCGCAGGCCGACGAGGAGGACTGGCGCTGGATGTTCGAGACGAACGTGATCGGCACGCTGCGCGTCACGCAGGCGCTGCTGCCGGCGCTGCTCGCCTCGGGCGACGGCCACATCATCACGGTCACCTCCATCGCCGCGCTGGAGACCTACGACAACGGCGCCGGCTACACGGGGGCCAAGCACGCGCAGGCGATGCTGCACCGCACGCTGCGCGGCGAGCTGCTCGGGCAGCCGGTCCGGCTCACCGAGATCCTGCCCGGGATGGTGGAGACCGAGTTCTCGCTGGTGCGGTTCGACGGCGACGCGGCGCGCGCCGACGGCGTCTACCGGGGCCTGACCCCGCTCACCGCCGACGACGTGGCCGACGTGATCGCGTTCGCGGCCACGCGCCCGTCGCACGTCAACCTGGACCAGATCGTGCTCAAGCCCCGGGCGCAGGCGTCGGCGACGCGGGCGCACCGCGAGCCCTGAGCCGCCGCCCGAGGAGCCCGTGGGTGGGCGACACGAGCAGCGCCAGCACGAAGCAGGCCGTGCAGACCAGCCCCATCGCTCCGGCGATCGAGCTGTCGAAGCGGACCGCGAGCCCGTACCCGGCGACCGCCCCCACCCAGCCGACGGCGACGGCCAGCGCCACCATCACCACCAGGCGGTTCGTCAGCAGGTAGGCGGTGGCGGCGGGCACGATCAGCAGCGTCACGACCAGGATCGCCCCGACGGCCTCGAACGCCGACACGGCCGTCACCGACACGGCCACGAGCAGCAGCCGCGACAGCAGCGCCGGCCGCAGCCGCACTACGGCGCCGAAGGCGGGGTCGAACGTCGTGGCCTTCAGCTCCTTCCACAGCAGGGTGACCAGCGCCAGGTTCAGCGCGACGACCACGGCGAGCGTCACCGCGGCGCGGGCCACGCCGACCCCGCCGCCGAGGTCGATGGAGTCGAACGGCACGAACGCGATCTCGCCGTAGATGGTGGAGTCGAGGTCGAGGTGGATGCCGTCGGCGAACTGCGTGACCCCGAGGACGCCGAGGGAGAACAGCGCGGGGAACACCAGCGCGATCGCGGCGTCGGAGGCGACGAGGCCGGTGGAGCGCAGCGCGTCGATGCCGAGCACGCACAGCACCGCGAACACCGCCGCGCCGGCCACCACGGGCAGCGGCGCCCGGGTCTGCGCCACCAGCCACATCGCGACGATGCCGGGCAGCACGGCGTGGCTGACCGCGTCGGACAGCAGCGCGATCCGGCGCAGCACGAGGAACGGGCCCAGCAGCCCGCAGGCGGTGCCGACCAGCCCGGCCACCACCACGATCACCACGCCGTCGCTCATCGCCCCTCCGGGGCCCGTGCGTGCGGAGAAGGGCTAGAACACTCCTGCGCGCTCACGAGCAGCTCCAGCTGCCGCACCGCGTCGTCGCCGAGGCTGCCGCGCAGGTCGGACGGGTCGGGCTCGCGCGCGTCCGGGATCCGCACCGACGCCCCGTGCTCCAGCCACGCCGTCCACAGCGCGCGGCGGTCGGCCAGGTCGGCGGCGGCGGCGCGCCCGGCCGCGGTCAGGCCGTGGTCGTCGAGCAGGCCGCGGCGGCGCAGGGCAGCGCGGGCCCAGCGGTCGCCCAGCCCGCGGACCGGCGCCCCGGGCTCGACGAGCACGGCGTCGCGCAGCACGCGGCGGCGCCGGGCGGCCAGCTCCGAGGCCCGCCACAGCACCCCGCGCCGGGGCGCGAGCAGCACGGCCGCCATCGCGACGGTGAACCCGGCCAGCACGACGACGGGACCGGTCGGCAGCGCGCCGCGGGTGGCCGCGAGCGAGCCCACGGCGCCCACGGCCGCGCCGGTGACGCCGGCGAGCACGAGCACGGCCGGGAAGCGGTCGGCGAGCTGGCGCGCCACCACCGTGGGGATGACGAGCATCGCGACCATGAGGATCGCCCCGACCACCCGGACGCCGACGACGACGGCGACGACGAGCAGCCCCGTCATCAGCACCTCCAGCGCCCGCACCGGCAGCCCGACGGCGCCCGCGTAGGCGGGGTCGAACAGCGTGGTGGTGAGGGCGCGGCGCAGCACGGCGACGACGAGCAGGCCCACCCCGCCGAGGGCGGCCATCACGGCGACGTCGCTCTCCAGGAGCCCGGCGGCCTGCCCGAACAGGTAGTCCTCCAGACCGGCCTGGTCGGCGTCGGCGCTGCTCGCGATGTGGGTGAGCAGCACGACGCCGAGGGAGAAGAAGCCCGAGAGCACCACGCCGATCGCGGTGTCCGGGGGGATCCGTCCGCCGCGCTCGATGCCGACCATCAGCAGGGCGGCCACGACGCCGGCGACGGCCGCCCCGACGAGGAGGCCCGGCACGTCCTTCACACCGCTGACCAGGAACGCGATGCAGACGCCGGGCAGGGTGGAGTGCGCCACCGCGTCGCCGACCAGGCTGCGCCGGCGCAGCACCGCGAAGGCGCCGAGCACGCCGCTGGTGAGGCCGAGCACGATCGCGCCGGCCAGGACGACGGTGTCGGTGTAGGCGAGCATCTAGCCGGCCCAGGCCACGGCGTCGCTGGTGACGCCGTAGGCGCTCGCGACGGCCGCGGGGGTGAGCACCTCGGCGGTGGGGCCGCAGGCCAGCGCGCGGACGTTGAGCAGCAGCGTCCAGTCGAACGCCGCGCGCACCTGCGCCATGTCGTGGTGCACCACGATCACCGAGCCGCCCTCGTCGCGGATCCCGCCGAGCAGGTCGAGCAGGTCGGACTGGGTGCGGGCGTCGATCCCGGCGAACGGCTCGTCCATGACGAGGACGGGCGCGCGCTGGGCGAGCGCGCGGGCCAGGAACACCCGCTGGCGCTGCCCACCCGACAGCTGCCCGATCTGCCGCGCGCCGTAGGCGGCCATGCCGACGCGCTCCAGGCACTCCGCGGCGATCGCGCGGTCGGCCCTCCCCACGCGCCGGAACCAGCCGGTGGCCCGGTAGCGCCCCATCTGGACGACCTCGGCCACGGTGATCGGGAAGTCCCAGTCGACGGACTCGCGCTGGGGCACGTAGGCGACGCGGTCGAGCGCGGCGCGGCCCTCCACGCCGTCGACGAGGACCCGGCCCGCGTCGCGGGGCACGAGGCCCAGCGCGGCCTTGAGCAGGGTGGACTTGCCCGCCCCGTTCGGCCCGACGATCGCGCAGAGCCGCCCGGCCGGGAACACGGCGTCCACCTCCCACAGCACGGGGGCGGAGCGGTAGGACACCGTCAGCGACCGGATGTCCAGCGCGGTGTCGGTCTCGGTGGTGGGTCCGGTGGTGGGGCTCGCCATGAACATCTCAGCCTCCCAGGCCGTTCGCGATCAGGTCGGCGTTGGCGCGGAGCATCCCGGTGTAGGTGCCCTCGGGGGTGCCGGGGGAACCGGCCGCGTCGGTGAAGAGCTCTCCACCCACCGTGACGGCCGCTCCGCGCTGCCCGGCGGCGGCGATGAGGGCGTCGATGGTCTGGCGGGGCACGCTGGACTCGACGAACACGGTCGGCACGCCGCGCTCGGCGATGATGCCGGCGACGCGCTCGACGTCGGCGGTGGTGGCCTCGGCGGCGGTGGAGATGCCCTGGATGCCCTCGACGTCGAGGCCGTAGCGGCGCCCGAAGTACTCGAAGGCGTCGTGGCTGGTGACGAGCACGCGCCGCTCCGGCGGGATCGTGTCCATCCGCTGCTGCACGTACGCGTCGAGCTCGGCCAGCTCACCCAGGTAGGTCTCCAGGTTGGCCGCGTAGGTGGCCGCGCGCGCGGGGTCGCGCTCGCTCAGCGTGGCGGCGATGGTGCGGCTGACCCGCTCCCACAGCGTCACGTCGAACCAGACGTGCGGGTCGTACTCCTCGTTCGCGCCGGGGGCGGGGGCGAGGAGGTCCTCGCGCGGGATGTCGTCGGTGACGGCCTTGGTCGGCTGCTCCTCGGCGAGCTCGGCGAGCAGCTCGGCCATGCGGCCCTCGAGGTTCAGCCCGCCGTAGAAGACGACGTCGGCCTCGCGCAGCGCCGCCACGTCGCCCGCGCTGGCCCGGTAGAGGTGCGGGTCGACCCCCGGGCCCATCAGGCCGGTGACCTCGACGTCCTCCCCGCCGATGCGCTGCACGGTGTCGGTGATGAAGTTGGTGGTGGTGGTGACGCGGACGGGCCGGTCGCCGATCGGCTCGTCGCCGGACGCGGCGGTGGACGTGCAGCCCGCGGTGAGCAGCGCCGCCCCGGCCAGCAGGGCCGCCAGCGCGCGCCTCACGCCGCCACCCGCCCGTGCACGAGGTGGACCAGCGGGTCGCCGAGCGCGTGCTCGATCCCGTCGACGGCCACCCACAGCGGGCCGCCGAAGGGCTGGCGGCGCACCACGTCGAGGACGGTGCCCGGCTGGATGCCCAGCCCGGCGAGGTAGCGCAGGGCGGCGCTGTCGCGGTCGTAGACGCGCTCGACGAGGAACCGGTCGCCGTCGGCGGCGGCGTCGAGGCGGACGCCCCACTCCTCGCCGGGACCGCCGTCGCGGGGGATGGGGTCGCCGTGCGGGTCGCGGTCGGGGCGGCCGAGGTGGTGGTCGATGCGGTCGAGCAGCCGGTCGGACACGGCGTGCTCCAGCGCGTCGGCCTCGGCGTGCACCTCGTCCCACGGCACGTCGAGGACGCGCTCGAGGAAGGTCTCCAGCACGCGGTGGCGGCGGACGACGTCGCGGGCGTGGGCGGCGCCGTGCTCGGTGAGCGCCGCGAGGTGGCCGTCGGTGCGCTCGACGAGGCCGCCGGCCGTCAGCCGCTTGAGCATGATCGAGACGGTCGGGGGGCTGACGTTCAGCGCCTCGGCGATCGCCGAGGTGCTGGCCGGCTCGCCGCGCCCGCTGCGCACGAAGATCGTGCGCAGCGTGTCCTCCACGGCCGGCGTGTGCGGCAGCGCGCAGCATGCGGGCAGACGAACGTCGATCATTAGTCTCCTCTAACCAGGACCTGCGCACAGGCTAAGGCGAAGGTGTACTCCGGTCCACCGGGCGGTGGTGTCGCGATCTGAGACATAGGGTCGGTGCGTGCCGCCCCGGACGACCGCCCTGCCGTTCCGCCTGGTGCTGCTGGTGACCACGCTGGGCTTCTCCGGGTACGCGCTGCTGCTGCCCGTCGTCCCGCTGTGGGTGGCGGGCGCCGGGGAGTTCGCGGCCGGCGTCACCACCGGCGTGCTCATGGCGACGACGATCCTCACCCAGCTCGCCGTGCCCTGGCTCATGGCGAGGGTGGGCTACCGGGCGGTGCTCGGCGGCGGGCTGGTGCTGCTCGGTGCGCCGGCGCCGCTGCTCGCGCTGTCGGCCGACCTGGTGCCGGTGCTGGCCGCGTCGGCCGTGCGCGGCGTCGGGTTCGGGCTGCTCACGGTGGCCGGCAGCGCGCTGGTCGCCGAGATGGTGCCGCCCGCGGAGCACGGCCGGGCGGCCGCGCGCTACGGGGTCGCGGTCGGCCTGCCGCAGCTCGTGCTGCTGCCCAGCGGCGTGGCCGTCGTCGACGTCGCGGGGTTCACGGGCGTCTTCGTCGCGGCCGGCGCGGCGCCGCTCCTCGGCGCGCTGGTGGTGCCGGCGCTGCGGCTGCCCGCGCGCCCGGCCGCGCCGTCGCGGTCGTCCTCGGGCCCGGGCCCGGGGTCGGTGCGGCCGTCGGTCGGACCGGTGGCCGCCATGCTGGTCTGCTCGGTCGCCCAGGGCGGGCTGATCACCTTCCTGCCGCTGGCCGTGCCCGGAGCGGCGCTGCTGGTGGCGGCGGCCCTGTTCCTCTCCGCCGCCGGCATGCTGGGCGGCCGGGCCGTCGCCGGGCGGCTGGTGGACCGGCACGGCCTGGGCGGGCGCCTCCTGCTGCCCGGCGTGCTGCTCGTCGCGCTCGGCATGGCGCTGGAGGTGGTGGCGCTCGACGCCGCCGGGCCGCTGCTGGTCGTCGGCGCCGGGGTCGTCGGGATCGGCTTCGGGCTGGTGCAGAACGACGCGCTCACGACGCTGTTCGCGACGGCCGGGTCCGAGCGCTACGGCGCGGCCAGCGCGGCGTGGAACATCGCCTACGACGCGGGGACGGGCGTCGGCGCCCTCGGCCTCGGCGCCGTGGCCGACCCGTTGGGCTTCCGGGCCGCGTTCGGGCTCTCCGCGTTGCTGCTGGTGGCGGTCGCGCCGCTCACCCGCCGCCGCGCCGCGGTCCGCTCACGAGGGTGACGCGACAGCCAGTCCGTGCCCCCGCGCGGCCGCGGCGAGCCGGTCGTCGTAGGTGAGCAGCGCCTCGACGTCCTCCCGGATCAGCAGCGCCGTGGCGAGGTGGATGGCGTCGAGGGACCGGAGGTGCGGGTCGAGGAGCCGCCCGGCCGACTCGACCACGACGTCGTCGATGCCGACGACCTCCACGCGGTCGAGCAGCAGATCGACCCGGGGGATCCTGCGAGGTGCCCGCCGCAGGGTGCCCCGACGGGCCTCCACGCGGATCAGGGCGCTGGAGACCAGTTCGACGTCCGGACCGCCGACGAGGCGCTCGACCGCGGGCGTGGTGTCGTCGGGGAAGACCAGGCGCAGCAACGCGGACGTGTCGATGTAGATCAATACCGTTCCTCGTCGCGCATCCGCATGAGCTCCTCGTACGGCGAGCCCTCGTCGGGTTCGGCGGGCGGCGGTGCCCCGATCTCGCGCAGCAGGTCGCGGATGCTCCCGGTCGCCGGCCGCACCCTCCCCGCCGCGATCATGCGCTGGAGGGTCGTGCGCGGCTCGTCCACCGGCTCCAGGTACGCCACCAGCTCACCGCGGTCCGTGACCGCGATCCGCTGCCCCTGCTTCACCAGGGCGAGGTACCGGGAAGCGTTCTGGCGCAGCTCCCGAACCCCTATCGACTGCGCCGCTTCCTTCATGCGGGCGAGAGTAGCACCTCACGTATCACATCAGTGCCCGCGCGCGATCCACTCCTCCAGGTGCGGGGCCTCGTCGCCGATGCTCGTGCCGTCGCCGTGCCCGGTGCGCACCGAGGTGGCGCCGGGCAGCGTCAGCAGGGTGGTGCGGATCGACTCGATGATCGTGTCGAAGCTCGAGTACGACCGGCCGGTGGCCCCCGGGCCGCCGGCGAACAGGGTGTCGCCGGTGAACACGGTGCCCAGCTCCGCGGAGTAGAGGCAGGACGAGCCGGGGGAGTGGCCGGGGGTCCGCAGCACGCGCAGCTCGATGCCGCCCGCGGTGAGGACCTGCCCGTCGGCGAGCTCGCCGTCCGGGGCGCGGTCGGGCCAGGTCATCTCCCACAGCGGGGCCTCGGCCGGGTCGAGCAGGATCGGCGCCGAGAACCGGTCGGCCAGTACCGGGGCCTGGTTCACGTGGTCGTCGTGGGCGTGGGTGCACACGACAGCGACCACGCGGCGGTCGCCGACCGCGGCGGCGATGGCCTCGGCGTCGTGCGCGGCGTCGACGACGATCACCTCGCGCTCGTCGCCGACGATCCAGACGTTGTTGTCGACGTCCCAGGTGCCGCCGTCGAGGGAGAACGTGCCGGACGTGACCAGGTGGTCGATCCCGTCGCCCGCCCGCCCGGCCATCAGAACACCACGACCGAGCGCAGGACCTCGCCGCGGTGCATCTTCTCGAACGCGGCCTCGACGGCGTCCAGGGCGATGGTCTCGCTGACGAACTTCTCCAGCGGCAGGCGGCCCTGCAGGTGCAGGTCGATGAGCATGGGGAAGTCGCGGCTGGGCAGGCAGTCGCCGTACCAGGAGGACTTGACCGCGCCGCCGCGGCCGAACACGTCGATCAGCGGCAGGTCGACGGTCATGTCCGGGGTCGGCACGCCGACCAGCACGGCGGTGCCGGCGAGGTCGCGGGCGTAGAAGGCCTGCTTGAAGGTCTCGGGGCGGCCCACCGCGTCCACGACGACGTTCGCGCCGTTGCCGTCGGTGAGGGCCTGCACGGCCTCCACGACGTCCTGCTCGCGGGCGTTGATGGTGTGGGTGGCGCCGAAGCCCTTCGCCCACTCCAGCTTCCGGGGGTCGGTGTCGATGGCGATGATCGTCGACGCGCCGGCCAGGTTCGCCCCGGCGATGGCGGCGTCGCCGACCCCGCCGCAGCCGATGACGGCGATGGAGTCGCCGCGCCCGACTCCGCCGGTGTTGATCGCCGCGCCGATGCCGGCCATCACCCCGCAGCCCAGCAGGCCCGCGACCTCGGGCTTCGCGGCCGGGTCCACCTTGGTGCACTGCCCGGCGTGCACGAGGGTCTTCTCCACGAACGCCCCGATGCCGAGGGCGGGGGAGAGCTCCTGGCCCGACTCGAGGGTCATCTTCTGCGCGGCGTTGTGGGTGGAGAAGCAGTACCAGGGCTCGCCGCGGCGGCAGGCGCGGCAGGTGCCGTCCACGGCGCGCCAGTTGAGGATGACGAAGTCGCCCGGGGCCACGTCGGTGACGCCCTCGCCGACGGTCTCGACGACCCCGGCGGCCTCGTGGCCGAGCAGGAACGGGAACTCGTCGTTGATGCCGCCCTCGCGGTAGTGCAGGTCGGTGTGGCACACCCCGCAGGCCTGCACCTGCACGACGGCCTCGCCGGGGCCGGGGTCGGGCACGATGACCGTCTCGACCGAGACGGGCTCGCCCTTCCTGTGCGCGACGACCCCGCGGACCTGCTGCGGCATGAGCGTTCCCCTCTCACCGGTGCGTTCGTGCGTACCCTGCCATGCGACCGTCGCGGGTACAGCGCACGACCCGGGTCAGCGGCCGACGACCTCGGCCGCCATCTCGTGCGCGGCGGTCTCCAGGCCGGTGAGGTCGCGCACCACCCGCACCCGGGAGCAGTACTCCGCGTACTCGGGCAGGTCGCAGGCGCCCAGCCCCCACGAGTACCGCGGTTCGGGGGTGAGCCAGATCGTCTCGCGGGCGCGGCGGGTGATCTCGGCGAACGCCTCGGTGCGGGGGTCGTTGCCGTTGCCCCGCCCGTCGCCGAGCACGATCACGGTGGAACGGCGGCTGACCGCCGACCCGAAGTCCTCGTTGAAGGCGGCGAACGCGGCGCCGTAGTCGGAGTTCGCGTCCACGTCCAGCACGTCGCCGCCGAAGATCAGCCCCAGGGCCTGCTCGACGGGGTGGTCCTCGAACAGGTCGGTGACCTCCACCAGGTCGGCCACGAACGCGAACGCGCGCACCTGCCCGAACAGGTTCTGCAGCCCGTGCACCAGGTGCAGGGTGAAGCGCGCGGTGGCCCGCACCGACAGGGACACGTCGGCCAGGACCACCAGGCGGGGCTTGTCCTCGGCCCGGCGCACCGTCACCGGGGCGAACGGGATGCCGTCGAAGCGCATGTTGCGCCGCATCGTGCGCCCCGAGTCGATCCGCCCGCGCGGGGCGACCTCGCGCTTGTGCGTCAGCCCGCCGTGCAGCGTGCGGGCCAGCCGCCGGATCGACTCCTCCAGCTCCATCCGCTCGTGCTCGCCGACCCGGTCGACCTCGGCCACCGCCCGCTCGTGGCCCTCCACGACGCGGTCCTCCAGCGCCATCAGCGCTTCGAGGTGCTTCTTCAGCGCCTCGGGGAGCCCGGCGAGCACGCCGGTGAGCCGGCGCCGCAGGGCCGCCGCGTCGTCCTCCGTGCCCTCCTGGGACTCGCCGTCGGGGTCGTCGAGCCAGCCGAGCAGCGCCTCCTGCTGGGCGACCGACAGGTCGGCGTCGACCTTCGTGCCCTGCTGCTGGCTGATCTGCCCGGGGACGCCCGCGTCGTGCAGGGAGTCGGTCTCGATCTGGACCCGGTTCCCCTCCCCCTGGATGCCCCGGTCGTCCTTCGAGAGCACGATCTCGTCGGTCATCGCGGCCAGGTCGATCTTGTTGGCCTCCTGGTGCAGGTTGTACTGCTGGGCCAGGTCGTCGGGGTCGAAGAACTCGCGGATGTCGACGGGCTCGCCGTGCGTGTGGCCCTGCTGGGGGGTGTCCGACGGGGTCTCGGACAGCGTGAAGTCCTCGAGCGCGCCGTCGTCGGACAGGTCCTCGTGCCCGTGCCCGTGGCCGTGGCCGGTGTCCGGCCCACCCACCCTCACCAGCGCGAAGAACTGGTCGAAGATCTCGTCGAACACCTCCTCGTCGCGCCGGTCCTTCACCAGCGCGACGCGCAGCGCGGCGCGGAGCGTCTCCCGGTCGCGGAGCATCCCGGGCTGCCGGGCGCACACCATCGCGTCCAGGGCCTCGGGGATCGAGATCCGCACGCCGCGCAGCCGCAGCAGGCGCACGAACCGGTGCAGCGCGTCCTCCACGTCAGTGCACCTCCGGTGCTCGTGAGTGGCGAGAAGTGCTAGAACACTCGTGGGCGCTCACGAGGGTCTACAGGGCCCGCTTGCGGCCCAGGCCCGCGCCGAAGCTGCGGGAGCCGCGCTCGGCCGGCACCTTCTGGGGCTTCAGGGGCGCCGCCCCACCGTCCCCGGCCAGGGGGTTGGAGCCGTAGGTGTGCCCGAACCGGCCCGGCGTGTCCTTGGCCGCCCGCACCGCGCGGCCGTCGACCTCCTCGGGCTCGTCGTCGACCCGCGCCGCGGCCGGTGCCGGGGTGGGCGGGTGGTGCCCGTGCCCGTGCCCGTGCCCGTGCCCGTGTCCGTGTCCGTGCTCGGGGACCGTCGCGTTCGGGTCGACCAGCCGCGGCAGCGCCCCGATCGCCTTGCGCACGTCCTTGTCGTACTTCACGACGACGGACGCGGTGTCGGACAGCACCGTCGCGGTCAGCTCCTGCACGCCGAGGACGGCGAGCGTGCGGGCCCAGTCGATCGTCTCGGAGATCGACGGCGACTTGCGCAGCTCCAGCTCGCGCAGCCCGCGGACGATGTCGACGAGCTGGCGCGCCAGCGCGTCCGGCAGGCCCGTCTCCTTGCTGCGGACGATCTCCAGCTCGCGCTCGGCCGTGGGGTAGTCGAGGAACAGGTGCAGGCAGCGCCGCTTGAGCGCGGCCGACAGGTCGCGCGTGTTGTTCGAGGTGAGGATGACGTGGGGCGGGGTCTCGGTGGTGAACGTGCCGACCTCGGGCACCGACACCTGGAACTCCGCGAGCGTCTCCAGCAGCACGGCCTCCAGCGCCTCGTCGGCGCGGTCGACCTCGTCGATGAGCAGCACGGTCGGCTGCTCGCTGCGGATCGACTCCAGCAGCGGGCGGGAGGCGAGGAAGCGCTCGGAGAAGAACACGCTCTCCTGCGCGCCGATCCGGTCGACGGCGTCCTCGAGCGTGGGTGCGTCCGAGACGACCTGCCCGATCTTCTCGCGCAGGATCTGCGTGTAGAGCAGCTGCTTGCCATAGTCCCACTCGTAGAGGGCCTTGGTCTCGTCCTGGCCCTCGTAGCACTGCAGCCGCAGCAGCCGCCGTCCCGTGACGAGCGCGAGCGCCTTGGCCAGCTCGGTCTTGCCGACGCCGGCCGGTCCCTCGATGAGCAGCGGCTTGTCCAGCCGGGTCACCAGGAAGACGGTGGTGGCCAGCCGGGTGTCGGCGATGTAGCCCTGCTCGGCCAGCGCCTCGACGACCTGGTCGACGGTCTCGAACTGCGACAACGCGCGCTCCTCATCGTGGGACTGCGGCGGCCCGGGGGGCGCCGGCCGTGGTCGGCGGGCGCCCCCCGAGGGCGGGCGGGTCAGGTCAGCAGGTCGTCCAGCTCACCGGTCATGCAGTGCTCGACGACGGGGCGCACCGTCTCGAACGTGCACTCCTTCGGGTTGCCCGGCGTGCAGGCGTCCCCGAGGACGTGGTGGGTGATCCGGTCGACGTCCGGCCCGTCGCCGGTGATGACCTTCTGGTTCTCGTAGAACTTCGTCGGGCCGACGCCCAGGCGGTTCTTCGAGTACGAGTCCTGCCTGACCGACACGAAGTTCTCCGGGATGCCCACGTCGCGCAGCAGCCGGACGGACGCGGCCAGCGCGGCCTCGGCGGCCTGCACGTCGGTCATGCCGTGCGTGTCGACGCCCATGGCGTCGGCGATGTGGGCGAAGCGCTTGTAGTGCACCGGCATGTTGAACGCCCACACGCGGGGGAGCGCGATCGCGTTGTTCAGACCGTGGTGGGTGTCGTAGAACGCCGACACCGCGTGGCTGATCGAGTGGATGATCCCGAGGCCGCCGGAGTTGAACGCCTGCGCCGCGATGTACTGCGCGTACATCATGCCCTCGCGGCCGCCGAGGCTCTGCGGGTTCCACACGGCCTCGCGCAGGTTCTCCGCGGTGAGCTTGATGGCGTAGAGCGCGTTGCCCAGCGACGGGCCGAAGTCGATCCGCGAGACGTAGGGCTCGGAGGCGTGCGCGAGGACGTCGAAGCCGCACTGGGCGGTGTAGTCGATCGGGCAGCTGTAGTAGAGCACCGGGTCGTCGATGGCCAGGGTGGTCACCGAGGCGTCGTCGAAGGCGACGTACTTGTGCGGGTTGTCCGGGTCGGTCGTCGTGTCGGTGATGACGTAGGCCCAGGAGGTCTCCGAGCCGGTGCCGGCCGTCGTCGACACGGCGATGTGCGGGGGGTTCTTCGGGTTCTCCGACTTGTTGAAGCCCTCGAACTCGTTGACGTTGCGGCCGTCGTGGGCCACCGAGACCCGCGCGCCCTTGCAGGCGTCGTGGCTGGAGCCGCCGCCGATGGAGACGAAGCTGTCGCACTGGTTCTGCTGGTAGAGGGCCACCGCGTCCATGACGTTGTAGTCCTTGGGGTTCGACTCGACCTTGTCGTACACCACGACCTCGAGGCCGTGGTACTTCATCGACTCGGTGATCTTGTGGACGATGTCGGAGCCGCGCAGCCCGGACGTCATCACCAGCGTCTTCTTGAACCCGAGCTTGAGGGCCTCGGGCCCGATCAGCTCGTGCGATCCCGGACCGAGGAGCGCCCGGGGGAACGGGTGGAACTCCTTGATCGGGAACTGCGGGAGCATCTCCTCGACCTGCATGGCAGACCTCTCTGGTGCAGCGACGGGCGGTCGTCGGGGACGCTAGGGCGGTCGCGGCCCCGGGCGGTCGAAGACCGTCGCCTCGTCGGGGCGGCGACCCTCCGATCGGGTAGGGCCGCCCCCGCCGCAGGTCAGGTCCGGCTGGCGCTCCACGCCCGGTCGGTCTCGCCGAACCCGCGCCGGGCGTACCACCGCCGCGGGTGGTCCTCGGCGTCGGCGACGAGCGTGACGAGGTCGCAGCCGGCGTCGGCGGCCAGCGCACGGCAGCCGGCGAGGAGCGCGTCGCCCAGCCCCCGGCGCCGGTGCTCCGGCTCGACGTTGACGGCGTCGATCTCGGCGGTGGCGCCGTCGACGCGCAGCACGCAGGAGGCCAGGACGGCCCCGGCCTCGCGGACGACGACGTGGCGCACGTCCACCACGGCCGCCTCCAGGGCCGACCGGTCCACGAGCTGGCGCACCGCGTCGTCGGGGAGGCCGGGGAACCGGTCGCGCCAGCGCGCGAGGGCCGACGGGCGCAGGACGTCGAGGTCGACGACCTCCACCTCCGGCGGGCGCGTCCCGCCGGGTGCCGCGGCCATCCCGACGAGCGGCTCCACCGCCCACCCCGCCGCGGCCAGGGCGGCGGCGGTCGGGGCGAGCGCGTCGCCGCGCAGCAGGGCCATCCGGTGCGGGAGGCCCGCGAGGGCCCGGTCGGCGTCGGCGACGAGCACGTCGGCGGGCACCGGCTCGTCGACGACCAGCTGGTTGTGCTGCCAGGACACCGCGACCGGTGCGGTGCGGACGGCGACGCCGCCGGTCACCGGCACCTCCTCGGTGGCGACGCGGCGCAGCAGCGACAGCTCGTTCGCCCGCCGCCGCCCCGCCGCGTCGAGCGGGGGCAGGACCGGCGGGGCGAACGCGCCGTCGGGCCCGGGCCGGTGGGCCAGCACCGCGAGGACGGCGGCGGTCGGCACGGGGCCGTAGGCGTGGGGGAAGCGCATCGCGGCCGGGTCGCCGGGCACCCCGGGCTCGAACCGGACGTCGACGCCGATGCGCTCGGGGTCCAGGACGAGCAGCAGCAGGTCGCGGCGACCGCCGAAGATCCGGTTCGCCGGCAGGTGCACCTGGTCCGGTGTGGACAGGTGCACGAACTCGGCCACCGACGGGACGATCGCGCCGGCGGTGAGGTGGGCGCGCCACTCGGCGGTGGTCGCGAGGTGCAGCAGCGGGGTCACCCGGGCAGTGTCGCGCCCGCCCGCGTCGTACCCACCCGCCCCACCAGCTCCGCCAGGGCCGCGGCGACCTCGGCGGGGGCCTCGGCCGGGCTCATGTGCCCGCCGGGGACGAGCCGCAGCTCGTGGCCGGCGCCGGCGACCCGGGCCCGCAGGGCGGGCGAGGCCACGTAGTCCCCGGTGCCGGCGAGGAGGACGACCGGGACCGCGACCCGGCGCAGCAGCGGGACGGCGTCCCCGGGCTCGATCAGCACGCGGCGCAGCACGTCGCGCGCACCCCGGCGGCCCAGGCCGGCCACGGTGGTCGCGGTGGCCGCGCGGAGGCCGGGGTGCGCGGCCCGGTGGGCCCTCCCGTAGAGAGCGCCTGCGGCGATCCGCCCGTACGCCCGGGGTGGCAGGCCCGCCCCGAGCAGGGCCCGCTGGGCGCGGAAGCCGGTCCGGGCCGCGGGTTCGAGCGGGGTGTTGCACAGCAGCAGGCCGAGCACGCGGTCCGGGTGCCGCACCGCGAGGCGCAGCGCCAGCATCCCGCCCCACGAGTGGCCGGCCAGGACCGCGGGAGGGTCGGCGGCCAGCTCGGTCGCGAGCAGGTCGACGAGCCCGTCCAGGTCGGGGAGCGGGTCGAGCCGCGGCGCGCTGCCGTGCCCGGGCATGTCGAGCGCGACGGCGGCGAGGTCCGGGACCCGGGCCACCACCGCGTCCCACAGGTGGTGGTCGGCGAAGACGCCGTGCAGCAGGCGCACCGGGACGGAGCCGGTGGCGACGGGGTGGTGGGTGAACGCGGTCATGGGGTCCTCCAGGTGTCAACGCTGTTGACTTTACGCGGGCGGCCGGTGGTGTCAACACTGTGGACATGCGATCCGCCTACCACCACGGCGACCTGCGGCGCGCCCTCGTCGAGCACTCGGTCGCGCTCGTGCGCGAGCACGGCGTGGACGGGTTCAGCCTGCGGGCCGCCGCGCGGGCCGCCGGGGTCGACCCGGCCGCCGTCTACCGGCACTTCGACGACCGCGACGACCTCATGCGGGCCGTGGCCGCGGCCGGGTTCGCCGACCTGGCCGCCCGCATGCGCACCGGCGCGGACGCGGCGCAGGGCGCGGCCGCGCGGTTCGTCGCCACCGGTACCGCCTACGTCCGCTTCGCCGTCGCCCAGCCCGAGTACTTCTCGGTGATGTTCGGCCGGCACGGGGCGGACGCCCCCGGGGCCGGGGCCCGCGCGCTGCTGCTCGCCACGCTCACCGACCTGGCGGCCGAGCGGCCGCTGGCGCTCGACGTCGAGGCGGCCGCCGTCGTCGCGTGGGCCGCGGTGCACGGGCTGGCCACGCTGGCGGTCGCCGGGGCGGTGCCCCCCGACGGGCTGGACGACGCGCTCGACGGCGTCACCGGCACGGTGCTGGCCGGGCTGCTCCGCTGAGCCGGGTGCGCGAGGGGGCGCCCCTCCCGTCGGAGGGGGCGGGGCCCACCGACCGGCAGGCGGGCCCTTCCGCGCGGGTCCGGCGCCGATTAGCGTCGGCCGCGTCCCGCACCCGAGACCCCTGGAGCGCGTATGCCCCCCGTGACCGACACCCAGTCCGCCCCCGAGGAGCCCGTGGTCGAGGACACCCTCGTCGAGGAGGTCTCGATCGACGGCATGTGCGGTGTCTACTGACGCCGTGGCGGCTGCTCCCGCCGCCGGCCCCGCGTCCGCGGGGCCGGCGCCGGTGACCCCGTTCCGTCCCGACCGCCCCCACCGCCGCAGCCCCAGCGTGGCCGTCCGGCCCGAGCCTTTCGGCGCCCTGCTCTACCACTTCGGCACCCGCCGCCTGTCCTTCCTCAAGACGCCCGAGCTCGTCGCCGTCGTGCAGGGCCTGGAGGAGCACGACGACGTGCACGCGGCCGTCGCCGCCGCCGGCGTGCCCGAGGCGCAGCGTCCCGCCTACCTGCGTGCCCTGGCCGGCCTGGCCGCCACCGGAACCATCGAGGAGCGCTAGCGCATGAAGCTGGTCGAGCACTTCCAGTACGGCCTGAACTCCCCGATCTGCCTGACCTGGGAGCTGACCTACGCCTGCAACCTCGCGTGCGTGCACTGCCTGTCGTCGTCGGGCCGGCGGGACCCGCGCGAGCTGTCCACGGCCGAGGCCAAGGCCGTGATCGACGAGCTGCAGCGCATGCAGGTCTTCTACGTCAACATCGGCGGCGGCGAGCCGACGGTGCGGCCGGACTTCTGGGAGCTGCTCGACTACGCGATCGGCCACGACGTCGGGGTCAAGTTCTCCACGAACGGCATCAAGCTGGACAGGGCCCGGGCGGCGCAGCTCGCGCGCACCGACTACGTCGACGTGCAGATCTCCCTCGACGGCGCGACGGCCGCCGTGAACGACCACGTGCGCGGGCCGGGGTCGTTCGACACCGCGGTCCGGGCGCTGGAGAACCTCGCCGAGGCCGGGTTCGCCCAGCCCAAGATCAGCGTGGTGATGACGCGCCAGAACGTCGACCAGCTCGACGAGTTCAAGGCGATCGCGGACGAGTTCGGCGCCCAGCTGCGGATTACCCGGCTGCGCCCCTCGGGCCGCGGTGCCGACGTCTGGGACGAGCTGCACCCGCTGCCCTCCCAGCAGAGGCGGATGTACGACTGGCTCGTCGCCCGCGGGGACCAGGTGCTCACCGGCGACTCGTTCTTCCACCTCTCGGCGTTCGGCGAGGCCCTGCCCGGGCTCAACCTGTGCGGCGCCGGGCGGGTGGTGTGCCTGATCGACCCGGTCGGCGACGTCTACGCCTGCCCGTTCGCCATCCACGAGAGCTTCCTGGCCGGCAACGTCCGCTCGCCCGGCGGCTTCCGGGAGGTGTGGGAGCACTCGGAGCTGTTCACCGAGCTGCGCCGGCCCCAGACCGGCGGGGCGTGCGCGTCGTGCCAGCACTACGACTCCTGCCAGGGCGGGTGCATGGCGGCCAAGTTCTTCACCGGCCTCCCGCTCGACGGGCCCGACCCGGAGTGCGTGCAGGGCTACGGTGAGCAGGCCCTGGCCGCCCGCTCCGGCGACACGGCGATCCCGAGGTCGGACGTCGACCACTCGCGCTCCGCGCCCCGCAACGGCCGCGGGAAGCCGGTGATGCTGACCCTGGGCTCGCGCCCGGACAAGTCCTGCGACCCCAGCCCGCTCGCCGCACCGGTGCCCCTCGGCCCGGCGTCGGCCCGGGCCTGACCCCCACCCCGTTGCAGGAAGGCCACCTTCACGCCGGCTCGTTGCGTGAAGGTGGCCTTCCTGCAACCGGAAGGCGCCCGCTCACGGGACCCGTGCGGGTCGGGCCGCGGGTCGCCCCGAGCCGGGTGGTGTTCGGGCCGCACGAGACCAACCTCGGCCGGCGCCGGGCGTTCTCCGACCGGCACACGGCCTACTACGCGCGCCGCGCGACGGGCGGTGCGGGTGTGATCGTCACCGAGACCGCCTCGGTGCACGACTCCGACTGGCCCTACGAGCGGGCCCCGCTGGCGGCCGACGCCGTCGACGGGTGGGCCGACGTCGTCGCCGCCTGCCGCCCGCACGGCGCGCTCGTCCTCGCCGGGCTGGGGCACGCGGGCGGGCAGGGCAGCTCCGCGCACCACCAGCGGGCGCTGTGGGCGCCGTCGCGCGTGGCCGACGTCGGCTCCCGCGAGGTGCCGGTGGAGGTGGAGCAGCCCGAGATCGACGCGCTCGTGGCCGGGTTCGCCGGCGCCGCCCGGCTCGCCGTCGCGGCCGACCTGGACGGGGTCGAGGTCGGCGCCGGCCAGCACTCCCTGCTGCGGCAGTTCCTCTCCGGGCTCACCAACCACCGCACCGACGCCCACGCCGACCGGGCCCTGCTGCTGCGCCGGGTGCTCGCCGCCATCCGCGCCGCGCTCGGCCCCGACCGGGTGCTGGGGCTGCGGCTGTGCTGCGACGAGCTCGCGCCGTGGGCCGGCATCACCCCCGACGCCGGCGTCCGCACGGCCGCCGTCGTCGCCCCGTGGGTCGACTACGTCGTCCCCGTGCGCGGCAGCGCGCTGTCGGTCGGCGCGACGCGCCCCGACCTGCACGTCGAGCCGGGGTTCAACCGGGAGCTGTGCGCCCGCGTGCGGGTCGGGGCCGGGGTCGCGACCGTGCTGCAGGGCAGCGTCGTCGACCCGGCGATGGCGCAGGCCGCGCTGGACGGCGGCGGAGCCGACCTCGTCGAGATGACCCGGGCCCAGATCGCCGACCCGGACCTCGTCGCGCACGTGCGCGCGGGGACGCCCGGGCGGATCCGGCCGTGCACGCTCACCGACCGGGCCGTGCGCCACCCGCGCAACCCGCTAGTCACCGACGACGCCGAGCCGCGCTCCGGGCACGAGACGCTCGACCCGCCCGTGGAGGGGACCGACCCCGTGGCGCTCGACGTGCTCGTCGTCGGCGGGGGCCCGGCCGGGCTGGAGGCCGCACGCGTGCTCGCGCTGCGCGGGCACGGCGTGCGGCTGGCCGAGCGGGAGCCGGTGCTCGGCGGCGCGCTGCGCTGGGCCGCCGCCGTGCACGGGCGGGGGCGGCTGGGGCTGCTCGTGCCCTGGTGGGAGCGCGAGCTCGAACGGCTCGGGGTCGACGTCCGCACCGGGATCGAGGTCACCGAGCACGACCTGGACGGGCCCGTGCTGCTGGCGACCGGCGGGCGGGACGGGCCGCGGCCCTACGACTCCGACGTCCCCGTAGTGACCGCGGCGTCGCTGCTCGCCGGGGCCGCGCTCCCGCCCGGGCCGGTGCTGGTGCGCGACCCCGTCGGCGACGCCGTCGGCGTGGGGATCGCCGAGGGGCTCGCCGCCGCCGGCCGTCCGACCGCGCTGGTCACGCCGGACCAGGTCGCGGGCACGCAGCTCGCCGGCGACCTCGCCCCGGCCAACGCCCGGCTGGAGAAGGCCGGGGTGGTGCGCGAGCTGCGGTCGCTGCTGCGCGGGGTGCGCGACGGGCGGGCGGTGCTCGAGCACGTCTGGACCGGGGAGCGGCGCACCGTCGCGTGCGCCGCCGTCGTCGACTGCGGGCACCGCCTCCCCGACGACGCCCTGGCCCGCGCCCGCCCCGACCTCCCGCGCGCCGGCGACTGCGTGGCGCCCCGCACGGTCCACGCCGCCGTCCTGGACGCCCGCCGGGCCGCTGCGCGGCTCGTGCGCGCGCAGGAGTGTTCTAGGCCTTCTCCGCGCGCACGGGCGCCGGAGGCGCGGCCGTGCTGAACGAGCCGCTGCGGGTGGGGCCGCTGGTGCTGCGCAACCGGGTCGTGTTCCCCGCCCACCTGACGAACTCCGCCGAGGACGGGCTGCCCACGGCGCAGCACACCGCCTACTACGCCGCGCGGGCCGCGGGCGGGGCCGGGCTCGTGATCACCGAGGAGCAGGGCGTCGACCCGCACGACCGGCCCTACGAGAAGACGGTCGACGGCACCGACCCGCGCGTCGTCCCCGGCTACCGGGCGATCACCGCCGCGGTCCGCGCCCACGGCGCCGCCGTGCTGGCCCAGCTCACCCACAACGGCGGGCAGGCCGACGGGCTGCACACCCGCCGTCCCGTGCTCGCGCCGTCCCCGGTGCCGGACCCGCTGTTCCGCGAGGTGCCCGTCGCGCTGGACGCCGCCGGCATCGCCCGGATCGTCGACGGCTACGCCCGCACGGCCGCGCACTGCGTCGCGGGCGGGTTCGACGGCGTCGAGGTGCAGGGCGCGCACTCCTCGCTGGTGCGCCAGTTCCTCTCCCCGGCGACCAACCATCGCACCGACGCCTACGGGCGCGACCCGGCGCGGTTCCTGCTGGAGGTCGTCGAGGCCGTCCGCGCCGCCATCGGGCCGGACCGCGTGCTCGGGGTGCGGCTGTGCGGCGACGAGGGCATCGAGCACGGCATCGGGATCGACGACGCCGTCGCCGTCGCCCGGCGGCTCGAGGCGACGGGGCGGGTCGACCTGCTGGGCACCGCGATCGGGGTCGCGACGTCCACGCTGCACCTGGTCGTGCCGTCGCTGCGCGTCCCGCCCGGCTACGCGTCGGCGATCCCGGCGGCGCTGAAGGCCGCCGTCGCCCTGCCGGTGATCGGGGTCGGCCGGTTCACCACGCCCGCGCAGGCCGAGCGCGCGCTGGCCGAGGGGATCTGCGACCTCGTCGGCGTCGTGCGGGGGCAGATCGCCGAGCCCCGGTTCGCCTCCGCCCCCGCCCGGGTGTGCGTGGGCTGCAACCAGGAGTGCGTCGGACGGGTCGGGCGGAACCTCCCGCTGGGCTGCGCGGTGAACCCCCGCGCCGGCCGGGAGGCGGTGCCGATCCCGGCGCCGGGCGCGCGCCGGCGGGTGCTGGTCGTCGGCGGCGGGCCGGGCGGGCTGCGCGCCGCGGCCACCGCGGCCGCGCGCGGCCACCGGGTGCTGCTCTGCGAGCGCGCCGCGGCGACTGGCGGGGCGGTGCTGCTGGCCGCCGCGGCGCCCGGCCGCGCCGAGTTCGGGGCCGTGGTGCGCGACCTGCTGGGCGAGTGCCGCGCCGGCGGGGTCGAGGTCCGCACCGGGGTCGACGTCGACACCGCGCTCGTCGAGCGGGAGGATCCCGACGTCGTCGTGCTGGCGACCGGGGCCCGCCCGCGCCTGCCCGCCTGGGCGGTGCCGGGCCGGGTGGTGGACGTCCGCGACGTGCTGTCCGGCGCGGCCCGCCCGGAGGGGAGGGTGCTCGTGCACGACGAGCTGGGGTTCCACCAGGCCCCCGCCGCCGCCGAGCTGCTCGCCGCGCGGGGGTGCACCGTGGAGATCGTGACGCCCGCCCTGGTGGTGGCCCAGGACCTCGGCACCACGCTGGACGCCGAGCTGTTCCACCGCCGCGCGCACGCCGCCGGGATCGTGCTGACGACCGACCGCCTGGTGGTCGCGGTGGACGGGGAGCGCGTGAGCGTCCTGCACCACCCCACCGGCGCGGTGGAGGAGCGCCGGGTCGACGCCGTGGTCAGCGTGGTGCCCCCCGAGCCCGACGACGCCCTGTGGCCGCTGCTGCGCGACGGCCCCCGCCCCGTCCACCGCATCGGCGACTGCCTCGCCCCGCGCCGCGTGCCGTCCGCGGTCGTCGAGGGCGACCGGGTGGGGATGGCGCTGTGAGGCCGGGTCCGCAGCGTCTGGGGGAACGCACCTGGACCGACATCGGCGCCGCGCCGACCGTCCTCGTGCCCGTCGGGTCGCTGGAGCAGCACGGCCCGCACCTGCCGCTGGACACCGACACCCGGATCGCGGCCGCCGTCGCCCGCCGCGCCGCCGGCGGCGACCCGGCCCTGCTGCTCGCCCCGCCGCTGGCCTACGGGGCGTCGGGCGAGCACGAGGGCTTCCCCGGCACGCTGTCCATCGGCCACGAGGCGCTGCGGGCGGTGCTCGTGGAGCTGGGCCGCTCGGCCGCGCGGTGGGCCGGGCGGCTGCTGTTCGTCAACGGGCACGGCGGCAACCTGCCCACGGTGCCCGACGCCGTCGCGCAGCTGCGGTACGAGGGCCGCGACGCGGCCTGGACGGGCTGCGTCGTGGCGGGTGGCGACGCCCACGCCGGCCGCACCGAGACGGCGATCCTGCTCGCGCTCGACCCGGACGTCGTCCGCCTGCCCGCCGCCGAGGCGGGCAACACCGCCCCGCTGCGCGAGCTGCTCCCGGAGCTGCTGCGCGGCGGCACGGCGGCGGTCAGCCCGAACGGGGTGCTCGGGGACCCCCGCGGGGCCACCGCCGCCGAGGGCGAGGAGCTCCTGGCGACGATGACGGGCGAGCTGCGCGACCGCCTGGCCCGCTGGGCGCCGGACGCGCGCGGCCGGCTGACCTGAGCCAGCCCGGTCCGCGCCCGGGTGGAGCTCCTCCGACGTCGTGATCCGCCGATGAGTCCTCGCCGGGCCGCCGGTCCACCCGCGCATGAGCATCGTGAAGAGCCACCTCGCCGTCTCCCTCGACGGCTACGCGGCCGGTCCCGACCAGAGCCCCGAGCACCCGCTGGGCCGCGGGGGCGAGCGGCTGCACGAGTGGATGGACGGGCGCGACGAGCCGGACCGCGCCGTCCTGGCCGACGTCGTCGACGGCGTCGCCGCCTACGTGATGGGCCGGAACATGTTCGGCGGGGAGCCGGGCGATACGGCGTGGCGGGGCTGGTGGGGCGAGGACCCGCCCTTCCACGTGCCGGTGTTCGTGCTCACCCACCACGAGCGCGAGCCGCTGGAGATGCGGGGCGGCACCACGTTCACCTTCGTCACCGGCGGGATCCACGAGGCGCTGGACCGAGCGCGGGCCGCGGCCGGCGGCGGGACGGTCGACATCGCGGGCGGGGCCTCCACCGTGCGCCAGTACCTCGTGGCCGGGCTGCTCGACGAGCTGCTGCTGCACGTCGTGCCCGTGGTGCTGGGAGCGGGGGAGCGGCTCCTCGACGGCGTGGGCGACGTTCGGCTGGAGCAGGTCGGGGCGATCCCGTCGCGGACGGTCACCCACCTGCGCTACCGCGTCAGGCGCTGACGTCAGGCGCTGACCCAGCGCAGCGGCACGAGCTGCTCGGCCGAGCTCAGGGAGCCGTGCTGGCCGACGCACCGCGAGATGTCGGGCTCGGCCGCGCTGCGGATGACGGCCGCCGTGCCCCGGGCGGCGACCACGACGTCGCCGATCCGGTCGCGCAGCGACGGCGCGACCGGCCCGAACCAGCCGTCGGCCACCGCCTGCTCGCCGGGGACGACGTGCGCGTCGGCGCCCAGGACGGCCCGCCAGCCGGCGAGCACCTCCTCGGCCGCGCCGGGGCGGGCGTACACGTGCCGGGCGCGCGGGTCGCCGCCGAGCAGCAGCACGTCGCGCTGCAGGTCGGGGTCGGTATCGGCGTCGTGCCTGCGGTCGACCGCCACCATCCCGTGGTCGCCGGTGACGGTGAGCAGGGCGCCGGCCGGCAGGCGCTCGGCGACCAGCTCGACGATCCGGTCGACGGCGGCGAGCTGCAGGCGCCACGGGAGGCTGCCGGGGCCGTACTGGTGGCCCAGGGCGTCGAGGTCGGCGTGGTAGCCGTAGACGAGCCGGCGCCCCGGCCCGTCGAGCGCCCGGACGACGTGGGCGGCGAGGTCGCCCAGGGCGTGCGCGCCCCGGTACCGGCCCCCGCGCAGCGCGGCGCGGGTCAGGCCGGACCCGCGGAACCGCTGCTGGGAGACGACCGTGACGTCGATCCCGGCCGCGGCCGCGCGCTCCAGGGCCGTCGGGGCGGGCTGCACCCGCTCGGGCGGCAGCTGCTCGCGCAGGTCGACCCGCTCGCCCGCTGCGTGCCGCGTCCACTGCAGCGAGTCGAGCAGCTCGGCGTCGACGCGGAAGCTGATCCCGACCATGCCGTGGGCGCCCGGCGGGAGACCGGTGCCCAGCGAGGTGATGCCGATCGAGGTGCTCGACGGGAAGCCCGCGGTGAGCGGGCCGGCGTCGGCCAGGGAGCTGAGGAAGGGGGCGTCGGCGGCGTGGTCGCGGAGCAGCTCCGCACCCAGGCCGTCGACGAGCAGCACGGCGGCGGCGCGCACCGGCGGCAGCGCGGGGACCGACGGCGGGGCGGGCTCGCCCAGCGCGCCGAGCACGGCCGGCAGCACCTCGGCCAGCGAGCCGGACCCGTACCGCGGCAGCACCTCGTCGCCCACGGGCCGAGCCTGCCAGACGCACGGGCGTGGCGGGGCGGTCGCGCGCCCCGGATCGCAGCGGTGCCACCCCGCTGCCGTCGGGTGCCAGCGGTGCCACCTCGCTGTGACCGGGGGGAGGCGGCGGGGCACCGCCTAGGGTCGGCCCGTGCAGCCCGGGCCGTCCGACACGACCCTCCCCGCCGGGACGACGGTGCGGCTCGACCCCCGCACCCGCGTGCTCGACGGCGGCGCGGTGCTGCTGGGCGGGGCGCCGCCGCGGATGCTCACGCTCGCCCCGCCGGCCCGCGCGCTGCTGGCCGGCGGGAGCGTAACGGTCCGCGACCGGACGTCGCAGCGGCTGGCCCGCACCCTGCTCGACGCCGGGATCGCGCACCCGGTGACCGCTCCGGGGGCGCCGGGTCCGGAGCGGGTCACGGTGGTGGTGCCGGTGAAGGACCGCGCCGCCGGGCTGGCCCGGCTGGTCGCCGCGCTGCCGGGCGGCCTGGGCGGGCTCGTGGTGGTCGACGACGGCTCGGCCGACCCGGCCGCGGTGCGGGCGGCGGTGCCGGACCGCGCCGGGGCGCGGGTGCTGCGCCACGAGCGGTCGCGCGGGCCGGCCGCCGCCCGCAACACCGGCCTGGCCGCCGCCCGCACCGAGCTGGTGGCGTTCCTCGACTCCGACGTCGTGCCGCTGGAGGGCTGGCTCGCCCCGCTGCTGGACGCGTTCGCCGACCCCGCCGTCGGCCTGGCGGCGCCGAGGATCGTCGCGCTGCCGCCGATCACCGGACCCCTCGGGCGCTACGAGGCCGCCCGCTCGTCGCTGGACCTCGGCCCCGACCGCGCGCTGGTCGTGCCGCTCTCGCGCGTCGCCTACGTGCCCAGCGCGGCGCTGCTCGTCCGGCGGGCGGCCGCGGGCGCGGGGTTCGACGAGGACCTGCACGCGGCCGAGGACGTCGAGTTCGAGCTGGCGCTGCACGCGGCCGGCTGGCGGATGCGCTTCGAGCCGGCCTCCCGGGTGGCGCACGACCACCGGACGACGGTGCGGGCGTGGGCGCTGCGCAAGGCGTTCTACGGCACCGGCGCGGCGCCGCTCGCGCTGCGGCACCCCGGCTCGGTGCCGCCGATGGTGCTCAGCCCGACCTCCGCCGCCGTCGGCGCGCTGCTGCTGCTCGCCCGCCCCTGGTCGGTCCCGGCCGCGGTGGCCGTCGGCGCGGTCGCCGCGACCCGGCTGGCGGCCCGGCTCACCGTCGAGCAGCCGCGCCGCACCGCCGCGCGGCTCGTCGCGCTCGGGGCCGTCGGGGCGGTCGCCCAGACCGCCGACGCGGTGAACCGGCACTACTGGCCGGTGTCGCTCGTCGCGTGCGCGCTGTCCCGGCGGGCGCGGCGCACCGTGGCGGCCGTCGCGCTGGCCGAGGGGGTGGTCGACTGGTGGCGCCACCGCGGGCGCGACCCCCGCGCGCGCCCGGACCCGCTCACCCACCTCGTGGCGCACCGCGTCGACGACCTCGCCTACGGCGCCGGGCTCTGGTGGGGGGCGCTGCGGCACCGCACGACCGCCCCCCTGCGGCCCGCGACCGTCCGCGCGGCGGTTGGGGGGAGGGCCCCGCGGGAAGCCGCAGGTGGAGCCGTTCCCCGCGGACGGACCACCAGCAGACGAGGAGCGAGGCGATGAGCGAACCGGAGCAGGAACCGCAGCAGGACTCGCAGGGCGGCGTCGTGAACCCGGCCGGCATGCCGGAGATGCACCCGCCGGAGGGCGGCCCGAACGCCGATCCGGACGCGCCGGACCCGGGCACGCTCGTCCCGGGCCGCCCCGGGTTCCCCACCGAGGTGGAGCGGAGCGACGCCGACCGCGGCGAGGGCTGACCGGTCGCCCGGAGGGGTCGCGCCGCGCGCACCGCTCCGGGCCACCCCCTCCGTCGTAGTCCGATCAGGCGATGCCCCGCGGGCGGTGATCTCCGCTCCTGCGGGTCGATGAGCCAGATCCTCTCCCGGGACGCGGAGATCGGTGCCGCGCCGGTGACGGAGCGGTGGAGCGGGCCCGCCGCCGTCCTGCGACGCCCACCGCAGCGGTCTTGCGCGGAGCGATCATCAGCGGTGTCATGTGCGCGCCGCCACATCGTCGTGCGCGGTACCTGGCGCGAGCGCGGTTCGTGCGTCCGGTCGACCACGAGCACGCCCGCGCGACCCACAGCGGTTGCGGCCCGAGAGGAACACACATGGCACAGGTCCGGGTCACCGTCGACGGCGTGAACTACGCCGACGACGTCGAGCCCCGCATGCTGCTGGTCTACTACCTGAGGGAGCGCCTGGGGAAGACCGGGACGGTCGTCGGCTGCGACACCAGCAACTGCGGTGCCTGCACGGTGCACCTCAACGGGCAGAGCGTGAAGTCCTGCTCCGTCCTCGCCGTCCAGGCCGACGGCGCCGAGGTCACCACCATCGAGGGCGTCGCCCGGGACGGCCAGCTGCACCCGGTGCAGGAGGCGTTCAACGAGCAGCACGCCCTCCAGTGCGGTTACTGCACCCCCGGGATGATCATGCAGGCCATCGACCTGCTGGGCGACAACCCCGACCCGGACGAGCACGAGGTCCGCGAGGGCATCGAGGGCAACCTCTGCCGGTGCACCGGTTACCAGAACATCGTGCGCGCGGTGCAGAGCGCGGCGCAGAAGATGAAGCCCGGCGCGCACGCCGAGACCCCGGCCCCGGCCGGTGTCGCCGGAGGAGGCAACTAGATGACCCAGACCGCCGATCCCACCACGCTCGAGGTCGGTCGGGCCCGCGTCCGCAAGGAGGACGCCCGCCTCATCACCGGCCGCACCCGGTGGACCGACAACATCACCCTCAACGGGATGCTGCACGTGGCCATGGTGCGCAGCCCGGTCGCGCACGGCCGCATCCTCGGCGTCGACGTGTCCGCGGCGAAGGACCTCCCCGGCGTCGTCGCCGTCTACACGGGCGCCGACCTCGACGCCGAGCAGTCCGGGCTCCCCTGCGCCTGGCCGATCAACGCCGACGCCACCCCGCCCCGGCACGTCTCCATCGCCGTCGACAAGGTCAACTTCGCCGGCGAGATCGTCGCCGTCGTCGTGGCCCGCACCGCCGCCGAGGCCGCGGACGCCACCGACGCCGTCGAGGTGGACATCGAGCCCCTCGACCCGGTGCTCGACCTCGAGGCCGCGATGGCCGAGAGCTCGCCGGTGATCCACGAGGACTTCGGCTCCAACACGTGGGTCGCGTTCCCGTTCGACTCGGTCGCGGCCGGCGCGACGACGGGCCCGACGGCCGACGAGGCCATCGCCGCCGCCAAGGCCGACCCCGACTCGGTGGTCGTCACCCGCACCTGGCGCCAGCAGCGGCTCATCCCGGCGTTCATGGAGCCGCGCTCGGTGGTCGTCGACCCCACCGGCGAGCAGCTCACGGTCTGGTCCTCCACCCAGGTCCCGCACGTCCTGCGCACCATGCTCGGCGTCACCCTCGGCCTGCCCGAGCAGAAGCTCCGCGTGATCGCCCCCGACGTGGGCGGCGGGTTCGGCGGCAAGCTGCAGGTCACCCCCGAGGAGATCCTGTCGATCCTGGTCGCCCGGCGGCAGGCCAAGCCGGTGAAGTGGACCGAGACGCGGTCGGAGTCGCTGGTGTCGGGCCACCACGGCCGCGACCAGCTCCAGACGATCACGCTGGCGGCGAAGAAGGACGGCACGTTCACCGCGCTGGAGTTCGACATCAAGGCCGACATGGGCGCCTACTTCGGCCTGTTCACCCCGGCCGTCCCGGTGTTCGGCGCCTTCATCGGCCCGGCCATCTACAAGATCCCGTCCTACAAGGCGGTCTTCACCGACGTCTTCACCAACAAGACGCCCACCGACGCCTACCGCGGCGCCGGCCGTCCCGAGGTGACGTTCGCGATCGAGCGGATCGTCGACGAGATGGCCGTCGAGCTCGGCCGCGACCCGATGGAGCTGCGCGAGCAGAACTGGATCAAGAACACGGAGTTCCCGTTCACCAACGCGGGCGGGCTCACCTACGACTCGGGCAACTACGAGGCCGCCACCGAGAAGGCGCTCGCGATGTTCGGCTACGACGAGCTGCGCCGCGAGCAGGCCGAGCGCCGCGCGTCGGGCGACCCGGTCCAGCTGGGCATCGGCATCTCGACCTTCACCGAGATGTGCGGCCTGGCCCCGTCGCGGCTGCTGGGCGCGCTCGGCGCCGGCGCCGGCGGCTGGGAGCACGCGGCGGTCCGGATGCTGCCCACCGGCAAGGTCGAGGTCGTCACCGGCTCGTCCGCGCACGGCCAGGGCCACGAGACGGCCTGGGCGCAGATCGCCGCCGACCAGCTCGGCGTGCCGTTCGAGGACATCGAGGTGCTGCACGGCGACACCCAGGTCTCGCCCAAGGGCATGGACACCTACGGCTCCCGCTCGCTCCCGGTGGGCGGCACGGCCGTGGTGAAGGCCGCGCAGCGCGTGATCGAGAAGGCGACCAAGGTCGCGGCGCACCTGCTGGAGGCCTCGGAGGACGACATCGAGTTCTCCTCCGGCCGCTTCGGCGTCAAGGGCACCGACAAGGGTCTGGCGATCCAGGAGGTCGTGTTCGCGACCTTCCTGTCGCACAACTTCCCCGAGGGCATCGAGCCGTCGCTGGACGCGGAGTACACCTTCGACCCGGAGAACTTCTCGTTCCCGCACGGCACCCACCTCGCCGCCATCGAGATCGACACGGACACCGGCTGGGTGTCGCTGCGCAAGTACGTGTGTGTGGACGACATCGGCAGCGTCGTCAACCCGCTGATCGTGGACGGCCAGATCCACGGCGGCCTCGCCCAGGGCATCGCGCAGGCGCTGTTCGAGGAGGCCGTGTACGACGAGCAGGGCACGCTGGTCACCGGCAACTTCACCGGTTACACCATCCCGTCGGCCGCCGACCTGCCCAGCTTCGACACCGACCGGACCGAGACCCCGGCGACGACCAACCCGCTGGGCGTCAAGGGCGTCGGCGAGGCCGGGACGATCGCCTCCACCCCGGCCATCGTCAACGGCGTCCTCGACGCCGTCCGGCACCTCGGCGTCACGCAGATCGAGATGCCCTGCACCCCGCAGCGGGTGTGGCGCGCGCTGCAGGAGGCCAAGGGCCGTTCCACCGCAGAGACCCCGCTCGCCACGCCGTCGCCGGGTGCCGGGCTGGGCTCGATCGACCCGCAGAACCCCCAGGGGGAGATCCAGTGATCCCGGTTGCCTTCGACTACGTCAAGCCGTCCTCCGTCGCCGACGCGATCGAGGCCCTGCAGGCCGGCGGTGACGACGCCAAGATCCTGGCCGGGGGGCAGAGCCTGCTCCCCGTGCTGCGGCTGCGCCTGGCGGCGCCGTCGGTGGTCATCGACCTCGGCGGCATCGCGGAGCTCCGCGGCGTCCGCGAGGACGGCGACCACATCGCCATCGGGGCGATGACGACCTACCACGACATCGTCCGCGACGACCTGGTGAAGCAGCACGTCGCGCTGCTGGCCCAGGCCACGGAGACGGTGGCCGACAACCAGACCCGCCACCGGGGCACGCTGGGCGGCGCGCTCGCCCACGCCGACCCGGCCGGCGACCTGGGCGCCCCGGCGCTCGCGCTGGACGCCCAGCTCGTCATCGCCGGCGCGTCGGGCACCCGCACGGTGAGCGCCGCGGAGTTCTTCGTGGACTACTTCACGACCGCGCTCGGCGAGGGCGAGATCCTCACCGAGATCCGGTTCCCGAAGTACACCGGGTGGGGCAGCCACTACGAGAAGTTCAACCGCACCGCGCAGGCCTGGTCGATGTGCGCGGTGGCGGCGGCCGTCCGCGTGGAGGGCGGCACCATCGCGGAGGCCCGGGTCGGGCTGACCAACATGGGCACCACGCCGATCCGCGCCCGGGGCGTCGAGCAGGCGCTGGTGGGCCAGGCGCCCACCGCGGAGGCGGTCCGCGCGGCCGCCGAGCACGCGACCGAGGGCACGGCCGCTCCGAGTGACGCCGACGCGGCCGCCGACTACCGTGAGCACCTGGCCAAGGTGCTCACCGGCCGGGCGGTACTGGCCGCGGCCGGCTGACGATCGATCCCCAGACGCCCGTCCCGGCCACCCGGGACGGGCGTCTGTCCGTTGAGGAGACCCGCATGCAGCTCGAGAACAAGTTCACGATCGACGCGCCCATCGAGAAGGCCTGGGTCGCGCTCAACACCCCCGACATGATCGCCCCGTGCTTCCCGGGCGCCACCCTCACGTCCTACGAGGGCGAGTCCTTCGAGGGCACGGTCAAGGTCAAGCTGGGCCCGATCTCGCTGACCTACAAGGGCAAGGGCACCTACGTCGGCCGCGACGACGACAACCACAAGGTGACGATCGAGGCCAGCGGGCGTGACTCCCGCGGCAACGGCACCGCCTCGGCCACCGTCACCGGCACGATGGTGGCCGACGGGCCGGACCGGACCGCCGTCACCATGGTCACCGACATGACGATCACCGGTCGCCCAGCGCAGTTCGGCCGCGGCGTCATCTCCGACGTCGCCGACAAGATCATCGGTCAGTTCGCGGGCTGCGTCGCGCGCAAGCTCGCGCCCGAGGAGGAGGCCGTCGCCGCCGCCCCCGCCCCCGCGGCCACCGGCGGCACGACCACCGCCACCGGCGGCACGACCACCGCCACCGGCGGCACCGCGGCGGCCGCCGGGTCCACGAACGGGGCCCCCAACGGCACCGCGAGCGCGGTCGCCACCGCCACCGGCCCGGCCCTGTCGTCCACCCCCGCCGCGACGGCCACCCCCGCGGCCCGCCCGACCGGGCCGATGAAGAGCGAGATCGACGCCATCGACCTCCTCGACACGGCGGGCTCCCCGGTGCTCAAGCGCCTGGCCCCGGTGGCGGGTGGCGCCCTGCTGCTGGCGCTGGTCGTCCTGCTGCTGCGCCGCCGCCGCTCCTGATCCACCGCACCCCGGAGCCAGGACGCTGTCCGGACGCCCCTCCGGACAGCACTCCGGCTCCGGAGTGCGGTAGGAACACGGGGGTGCACGACGCCATCACCGATGTTCCCGGGCTGCTCGTCGGGCACTCCGCTGTTCCCCACGGGTTGTCCGGCGTCACCGTTCTGCTCGCTCCTCCGGACGGGGTCGTCGCCGGGGTCGACGTGCGGGGGGCCGCGCCCGGCACGCGGGAGACCGACCTGCTCGACCCCGGCGCGACCGTGCCGCGGGTGCACGCCGTCGTGCTGTCCGGCGGCAGCGCCTACGGGCTGGCGGCCGCCGACGGGGTGATGGCCTGGCTGGAGGAGCGCGGGCGCGGGTTCCCCGTGCCCGGGGCCGTCGTGCCCATCGTCCCGGCCGCCGTGGTGTTCGACCTCGGCCGCGGCGGGGACGTGGCGGCCCGTCCGGTCGCCGCCACCGGACGCGCCGCCGCCGACGCCGCCGCGGACGGGCCCGTCGAGCAGGGCGCCGTCGGTGCCGGCACCGGGGCCGTCGCGGGCGGGCTCAAGGGTGGTGTCGGCACCGCGTCCGTGCGGCTGGGCGACGGGTCGGTCGTCGCCGCGCTGGCCGTCGTCAACGCCGCGGGCTCGGCCGTCGACCCCGCCACCGGCCTCCTGCTCGCTGCCCGCGCGCTGCCGCCGGGGGAGGCGCCCGACGTCACCGAGGCCGGACGCGCCGCCCTGCGGGCCGTGCCCCGGGCGGCCCCGGCCCTCGGGCGGGCGACGACGCTCGCCGTCGTGGCCACGGACGCCGCGCTGGACAAGGCGGGCTGTCGCCGGCTGGCGACGATGGGGCACGACGGCCTCGCCCGCGCGCTGTCCCCGGTGCACACCGTGCTCGACGGCGACGTGGTGTTCGGCCTGGCGACCGGCACCCGCCCGGCCCCGGGCCTGCCCGGGCTGCTCGCGCTGCACACCGCCGCGGCCGACGTCGTCACCCGGGCCGTGGCCCGCGGGGTGCTGGCGGCCCGCTCGACGACGACACCCGGGGGGAGCTGGCCGGGGTACCGGGACCTGGCGACCTCGTGAGCAGGTAGAGCGGCGCGGCGGCGGCCAGCGCCGCCCCACCGGCCGCGATGCCGACCGCCACGCTCGTCGCGTCGGCCAGCGCGGCGAGCGCGACCAGGCCGATCGTGCCGCCGAGCTGCGCGACCAGGGACGACACCGACAGCAGCGTCGCGCGGCGGGAGGCGTCGACCCGGGCGTGCAGCAGGGCGTGGTGCAGGGGGTTGGCCGCCCCGTGCACGAGGTGGGTGAGCAGGAAGCCGGTCAGCGCGCCCGCCGGTCCGGCGAGCAGGCCCATCGCGACGACGGCCGCGCCCTGCAGCACCCGCCCGAGCACCGCCGCGGGCACGAGGCCGATCCGCGCCGCCACCGGTCCCGCGGCCGCCGCCCCGGCGGCGGAGACCAGCCACGCCACCGCCGTCGCCGGGCCGAGCAGCGCGGCCGCGGCGGCCGGGCCGCCCGCCTCCTGCTCCAGCCGGGCGGGCAGCAGCGTCTCGAACGCCGGCATCCCGACGCCCCACAGCAGGGACACGCCGGTCAGTCCGAGCAGGGCGCGCGAGCCCGCGACCAGCCGCAGCCCGTCGCGCACCGCACCCGGCACGGCGGCGACGGCCCGCAGCGCCGAGCCGCGCGTCCGGCGCGGTTCGGGGAGCAGCACCAGCCCGGCCACGCCCAGGACGTGGACGGCGAGGGCGGCGAGCAGCGGCGCAGCCGGGTCGCCCGTCGCCGCGACGAGCAGGCCGGACGCGAGCGAGCCCGCGGCGATCGCCACGCCGAGCACCGACGTGCCGCGCCCCAGCGCCCGTCCGAGGTCCAGGCCGGGGTCGGCGGCCAGGGCGGTGTCGACGTACCACGCCTCCAGCGGCCCGCTGTCCAGCGCCCGGAACACCCCCTGCAGCGCCCAGGCCAGCGCGAACAGCGCCACGGTGTCGGCCACGGCGAACACCGCGAGCGACGCGGTGCCCACCGCCCCCGCGAGCAGCAGGACGGGCCGGCGGCCCAGCGTGTCCGCGAGCCCGCCGGTCGGCAGCTCCAGCACGGCGACGACGGCGCCCTGCACGGCCGCGGTCAGGCCCACCTCGGCGAGGGTGAGCCCGCGGTCCAGCCCGACCACGGTGAGCACCGGCAGGAGCAGGCCGGTCGGGAGCCAGCGCAGGACCAGCAGGACCAGGTAGCGCCGCCGGGCCTGCGCCCCGTCGAGCGCCCTCACGGGGTGTCCGGGGGCGCGTCGGGATCCACCGGCATCGCGTGCAGGTGCACCGACACCGTCCGCACCGCCGGCCCCGCGGCCTCCGGCCGGTGGTACCGGTCGAGGACGGCGTGCAGCTCGCGGCGCAGCTCGCCGAGCTCCGCGGCGGTGACCCGGACCAGCGCGTCGTCGAGCCCGGTCTCCGCGCGCCAGGCCGTCGGCCACGCCTCGCGGGCCTCCTCCCACGCCTGCGCCCGGTCGGTGAACGCGTGCCAGTAGTGCCGGCGCAGCCAGCCGACCGCGGCCCGCGCGTCCGGGTCGGCCTGCTCGACGTCCTCCTCCGTCCAGCTGTGCGCGTCCTGCGCGGCGCGCCACCACCGCTCCCGGGCCGTGCCCCGGCCCCGCTCGTCGCGCACGAGGTCGACGGCGGCGAGCGCCCGGAGGTGGTAGCTCGTGGCGCCGGTGTTCGTGCCCAGCTGCTCCGCGAGGCGGGTGGCGGTGGCGGGGCCGGCGGTCCGCAGGGCGCTGAGGAGCCGGGCGCGCAGAGGGTGGGCGAGGACGCGCAGGGCCCGCGCGTCGAGGCGCAGGGTGGTCACCCGTGCACAGTATCTGTGCACAACGATTGTGCAAGAGGGCTCAGGCGCTCGTCCGGTGCCGGCGGACGGCGTCGCGGTTGGCGCAGCGCGGCGAGCAGTAGCGCTGGCGGCCGGTGCGGGACACGTCGGCGTAGACGCGGTCGCAGTCGTCCGCGGCGCAGCGCCCGAGCCGGTGCATGCCCCGGCCGGTGAGGTGCAGGGCGGTGCCGGTGGCGAACAGGGCCCGCAGGACCGCGCCCAGCGGCAGGTCGTCCTGGCGGTAGTGGACGTGCCACCCGCCGTCGTGGTCGGTCAGGCGGGGGTGGGCGGTGGACTCGCGCAGCAGCGCGTTGAGCCGGGCGACGCGCGTGGGCGCGTCGGGCGCGTCGACGATCGCGCGCCAGGTGTCGAGCAGGTCCAGCGTCGTGAGGAGGTCGGCCGCGCCCGCACCCGGGTGGTCCACGACCCCGGCGGCCCGGCAGCGCGCGGTCAGCTCGTCCGGCGTCGCGGGCGGGTCGTTGGCGAGGTCGGCGGCGAGCAGCACCGCGTCGTGGCCGTAAGGGTTGAGGTGCACGAGCCCATTACAGCAGGCTGGGGAGGTGCTCGACCACCTCTGGACCGTCCGCTCCCGCCACCGCACCGCCGACGGTGAGGTGGTCTACGAGTCCTGCCACTGCGGCGCGCGCCGCATCCGCCTGAGCGGGCGGGTGGTCGCGCGGCTCTGACCGGGCTCGCGCCGGGGTCAGCCGCCGGCGAACGGGGGGAGGACGTCCAGCACGGCGCCGTCGGCCAGGGCCTGCGACCGGTTCCGGACGGCGACCTCGTCGAGCAGGTAGCTGCAGCGCTCCAGCACCCGGGCGAGGTCGGGGCCGTGGGCCGCGGCCAGGGCGGCGACCAGGTCGTCCACCGTGGCGCCGTCGGCGAGCTGCACCTTCTCGGTGTCCGTGCCCGCGGCGGCGCGGGCGGCGGCGAAGTAGCGGACGACGACCGTCATGTCGCTCATCCGCCGATGGCGCTCATCGGCCGGTCCGGCTGCAGGAAGCCCGGGTCGTCGATGCCGTGGCCCGCGAGCTTGCCCCACATCGCGGTGCGCCAGGCGCCGGCGATCTCGCCGTCCGACGCGCCGCCGCGCAGCAGGGCGCGCAGGTCGGTCTCGGTGCGGGCGAACAGGCAGGTGCGGACCTGGCCGTCGGCGGTGAGCCGAGTGCGGTCGCAGGCGCCGCAGAAGGGGCGCGTCACCGAGGCGATCACGCCGACCGCGGCCGGGCCGCCGTCGACGAGGAACCGCTCGGCCGGGGCGCCGCCGCGCGCGACCGTGTCGGGGGTCAGGACGAACTCCGCGGCGAGCATCTCCATGATCTCGCCCGCGGTGACCATCTCGGTGCGCTCCCAGCCGTGCTGGGCGTCGAGCGGCATCTGCTCGATGAACCGCAGCTCGTAGCCGTGCCCGACGGCGAAGCGGAGCAGGTCGCAGGCCTCGTCGTCGTTGACCCCCCGCAGCAGCACTGTGTTGATCTTGACGGGCCCGAGGCCGGCCGCCCGCGCCGCGGCCAGGCCCTCCAGCACGTCGGCGAGCCGGTCGCGGCGGGTGATCTCCGCGAAGCGCTCCGGGCGCAGGGTGTCCATCGAGACGTTGAGCCGGTTGACGCCGGCCGCGGCGAGGGCGTCGGCGCGGCGGGCGAGCCCGACGGCGTTGGTCGTGAGCGAGATGTCGGGCCGGGGCTCCAGCGCGGCCGACGCGGCCACCAGCTCGTCCAGCCCGCGGCGCAGCAGCGGCTCGCCCCCGGTGAAGCGCAGCTCGCGCACGCCGAGGTCGTGCACCGCGATCCCGATCAGCCGCAGCAGCTCGGCGTCGGTGAGCTGCTCGTCGCGCGGCATCCAGTCCAGGCCCTCGGCCGGCATGCAGTACGAGCAGCGCAGGTTGCAGCGGTCGGTGAGCGAGATGCGCAGGTCGGTGGCGACCCGCCCGAAGGTGTCGATCAGTCGGGGGTCGGCGGGGCGGGCCGGGTCGGGGTCGGGTCCGGCCGCCCGGCGCACCGCGGGCAGGCCCAGCTCGGTTGCCGTCACGCCCCCGAGCGTAGCCGCCGCGGGAGCGATCTCCACCGGCGTCACGAGCCGGGGGAACGGGCCCTTCCGCATCCGCGGGGACGGGATCGGACGCCGCGCCGCAGGTGCCGGCTCCGCTCCTGATCAGAAGGTGAGCGCCTACCCGAAGACCACGGGCTCGGCGTCGGCGGGCACCGGGACGCGCAGCACGCGCAGCTGCAGGGCGATCATCCGGTAGTAGCCGACGAGCGTCACGAGCTCCACCGCGGCCGCCGGGCCGCGGACGGCGAGCAGCGACGCCCAGGTGCCGCCGGCCAGGTCGCCGGTGCGCAGCAGCTCGGCCGCCGCGGCGCAGGCCGCGTGCTCCAGCGCGTCCTCGGGTGCGGGCACCTCCCCGCGGCGGACCGCGTCGAGGGCGTCGTCGGACCAGCCGGCCTCCCGCGCCGCCGGGGCGTGGGCGTACCACTCGAACGCGTTGCGCTCGTGCGCGGCGACCAGCAGGACGACGATCTCCCGCACGCGGGCCGGGAGCACGGCGTCCGAGCGCAGCGCCCGGCCCAGCAACGCGGTGGCGGTGCCCGACCGGGGCTCGCGCAGCCAGCCGTCGAACGGGCCGAGCAGCGTGCCGTCGCCGGCGACCATCTCGGGCACCGCCCGGGCGATCGCGGTCCTCAGGGCCTTCTGCCCGATGGTGAGCTCGTCGGGGGTGAGCGGGGCCAGCCGTCGGTTCTCGGTCACGACCCCATGCTGAGCGGGCCCCCGGTCGTCCGCAGCGCGGGGCGATCACTCAGGTGTGGCGGCCCAGCTCCTGGCGGGCGACGGTGCGCAGGTGCACCTCGTCCGGCCCGTCGGCCAGGCGCAGCGCGCGGGCCCAGACGTAGAAGTAGGCGAGCGGGGTGTCGTCGCTCATCCCGGCGCCCCCGTGGACCTGGATGGCGCGGTCGATCACGGCGCACGCGATCCGCGGGCAGACGACCTTGATCGCGGCGATCTCGGTGGCCGCGCCCTTGGCCCCGTGGTTGTCGATCAACCAGGCCGTCTTGAGCACCAGCAGGCGGGCCTGCTCCACCTCGATCCGCGACTGCGCGATCTGCTCGCGCACCACGCCCTGGTCGGCCAGCGGCCGGCCGAACGCCGTGCGGGCCTGCGCGCGGCGCACCATGAGGTCGATCGCGCGCTCCGCCATGCCGATCAGGCGCATGCAGTGGTGGATGCGGCCCGGACCCAGGCGGGCCTGCGCGATGGCGAAGCCGCCGCCCTCCTCGCCGAGCAGGTTCGCCACCGGTACGCGGACGTCGTCGAACCGCAGCTCGGAGTGGCCGTGCTGGTCCTGGTAGCCGAACGTCGGCAGGTGGCGCGTGATCGTCAGGCCGGGGGTGTCGCGGGGGACGAGCACCATCGACTGCTGGCGGTGCGCGGGACCGTCCGGGTCGGTCTTGCCCATCACGATGAAGATCCGGCAGCGCGGGTCGGCGGAGCCGGAGATCCACCACTTCTTCCCGCTGATGACGTACTCGTCGCCCTCGCGGCGGATCAGCGTCTGGATGTTGGTGGCGTCGGAGGAGGCCACGTCCGGCTCGGTCATCGCGAACGCGGAGCGGATCGTGCCCTCCAGCAGCGGTTCGAGCCACTCCGCCTTCTGCTCGGGCGTGCCGAACAGGTGCAGCGTCTCCATGTTGCCCGTGTCGGGGGCCTGGCAGTTGATCGCCTCCGGCGCGATCACCGGCGACCAGCCCGACACCTCCGCCACCGACGCGTACTCCAGGTTGGACAGCCCCGAGATGCTGGGCAGGAACAGGTTCCACAGCCCCTGCGCGCGCGCCTTCTCCTTGAGCTCCTCGACCACCGGCGGCAGGTCCCACTCGGCCGGGGTGCCGCGCCGCTCGGCGCGGAACGCGTCGTAGGAGGCCTCGGCCGGCAGCACGTGCTCGTCGAGGAACGCGCGCATGCGCTCGGTGTAGTCGTCGGCCACGGCGCTGGGTGCGAAGTCCACGTCGGGCATCAGACCACGGGACCGGGCCGGGAGGCACCCGTCCCGGCCGGCGTCACCGTGCTGCAGCACGGTGGCCCTGCTGCCGTCCAGCTGCAGCGGGGCACCTCGCTGCGTCGGGGGAGGGGGGTGGGGGCCTGACGGGAGGGGGAGGGGTCGTCGCCGCATCGTTGGCTCCAGCGGCTGGTCGGCGCCGCAACGGCGGAGATAAGGTTACGACGGTTCCGCAGTCTCGGTGAGGAGTGCTCGTGAAGGTGCGCATGCTGGCGGCCGCGGTGGTCGTCCTGGTCCTGGCCGGCTGCGGAGCGGGGGGCGCGACCGCCGAGCCGGTCGCCGCGGGCGCGTCGGCGCCGCCGGAGCGCACCCTCACCGTGCTCGCGGCGGCCTCGCTCACCGACGTGTTCGGCGAGCTGGAGACCGCGTTCGAGGCCGCCAACGCCGGCGTCGACGTCGTGGTCAGCTACGGCGCGTCCTCGGAGCTGGCCCAGCAGGTCGTCAACGGCAGCCCCGCCGACGTCCTCGCCGCCGCCAGCGCATCGACGATGCGCGTGGTCACCGACGCCGCGCTCACCGCCGGCGACCCCGAGGTCTTCGCCCGCAACCGGCTGCAGATCGTCACCCCGCCCGGCAACCCGGCCGGCATCGCCGGGTTCGCCGACCTCACCCGCGCCGACCTGCAGGTGGTCGTCTGCGCGCCGCAGGTGCCGTGCGGGGCCGCGGTGGAGCGGATCGAGCAGGCCACCGGCGTCACGCTCACCCCGGTGAGCGAGGAGCCCGACGTGCGCTCGACGCTCGGCCGGATCACCACGGGCGACGCCGACGCCGGCCTGGTGTACGTCACCGACGTGCTGTCCGCCGGCGACGCCGTGACCGGCGTCGACTTCCCCGAGGCCGCGCAGGCCGTCACCGACTACCCCATCGCCGTGCTCGCCGGAGCGCCGCAGCCCGAGCTCGCGCGGGCCTTCACCGACCTCGTCACCGGCGCGGAGGGGCAGGCCGCGCTCGCCGGGGCGGGCTTCGTCACCGGCTCGTGACGGCGACGGCGCGCGTCCGGGACGACCGGCGCGGCACAGCCGTCGGCCTGCCCGGGCTGCTCTGGGTGCCGGCCGCGGCCGCGTTCGCACTGATCGCGCTGCCCGTCGCCGGGCTGGGCCTGCGCGCGGACTGGCCGCGGCTGCCCGAGCTGCTGCTGTCGGACACCGCGCTCGACGCCCTGCGCCTGTCGATGGTCACCGCGGCGATCTCGACGGCCCTGTGCATCCTGCTGGGCGGGCCGCTCGCCGTCGTGCTCGCCCGCGCGCGGATCCCCGGGTTGCAGGTCCTGCGGTCGGTGGTGCTGCTGCCGCTCGTGCTCCCGCCGGTCGTGGGTGGGCTCGCGCTGCTCTACCTGGTCGGGCGCACCGGGCTGGTCGGGCGGGGGCTGCTGGTGTTCGGGATCACCGTGCCGTTCACGACGGCCGCGGTGGTGCTGGCGCAGACGTTCGTGGCGCTGCCGTTCCTCGTCGTCAGCCTGGAGGGGGCGCTGCGCACGGCGGGGCAGCGCTACGAGGCGGTGGCCGCGACGCTGGGCGCGTCGCCCGCGACGGCCTTCCGCCGCGTGACCGTGCCGCTCGTGCTCCCCGGGCTGGTGTCCGGATCGGTGCTCGCCTTCGCGCGGTGCCTGGGCGAGTTCGGGGCCACGATCGCGTTCGCCGGCAGCCTGCAGGGCACCACGCAGACGCTGCCCCTGCTGGTCTACCTGGAGCGCGAGCGCGACATCGACGCCGCGGTGGCCCTGTCGATCGTGCTCGTCGTCGTCGCGGTCGTGGTGATCACCGTGGCCCGTCCGCGGGGGCTGGACCGGTGATCGGCGTGGAGGTGTCGGCGACGGTCCGGCGGCCCGCGTTCACGCTGGAGGTCGCGCTGAGCGCCGGGCCCGGCGAGGTGCTGGCCGTGCTCGGGCCGAACGGCGCGGGGAAGTCGACGCTGCTCGGGGTGCTGTCGGGCCTGCTGGCCCCGGACGAGGGGGTCGTCCGGGTCGGGGGCCGGACGGTCACCGACACCGCGGCGGGGGTCGCGGTGCCGCCGCACGAGCGCGGGGTGGGGCTGCTCGCCCAGCAGGCGCTGCTGTTCCCGCACCTGTCCGCGCTCGACAACGTGGCCTTCGGGCCGCGCGCCCGGGGCGTGCCGAGGAGGGCGGCGCGCGAGCGGGCGCGCGAGCTGCTCGCGGCCGTCGACGCGGCCGGGCTGGAGGGCCGGCGCCCGGCGGAGATGTCGGGCGGGCAGCAGCAGCGCGTCGCGCTGGCCCGGGCGCTGGCGCCCGGGCCCGGACTGCTGCTGCTCGACGAGCCGCTCGCCGCGCTGGACGTCGACGCCACCCCGGCCATGCGGGCGCTGCTGCGCCGGGTGATCCGCGAGGCGGAGCAGACCGCCGTCCTCGTCACCCACTCCGCGCTCGACGCCCTCGTGCTCGCCGACCGCGTCGTCGTCCTGACCGACGGGCGCGTCGTCGAGCAGGGGCCCGCCCGGGAGGTCCTGGCCCGCCCGCGCAGCCCGTTCACCGCGCGGATCGCGGGGCTGGACCTGATCCCCGGCACGGCGGTGGAGGGCGGCCTGTGCACGGCGGACGGCTCGCTGGTCAGCGGGCGGGCCGAGGCGGCGGTGCCGGGGGAGCCCGCCGTGGCGGTGTTCCCGCCCTCGGCGGTGTCGGTGTTCCGCAGCCGGCCCGACGGCAGCCCGCGCAACCTGCTGCCCGTGCGCCTCGCCGCCCTGGAGCCGCGCGGCGACGTCGTGCGCCTGCAGGCGGCGGCCCGGCCGGGCGGGCCGGACTGGCTGGACGGGCTGGCGGCCGACGTCACCCCGGCCGCCGTCGCGGACCTCGGGGTCGAGCCCGGTGCGGAGCTGTGGTTCGCGGTGAAGGCGGCCGAGACGACGATCTACGGGGCCTGAGCCGGGAGGTCCGCACGCTGGGTCACCCCACCGGGTCGTGGCGTCACCCGGGCCCCGATCGTGTGCCTGTCGAGCGACCGGCCGCGCACGTAGCGTCGCTGCTCGTGATGCGACTGCTCGCCCGGCTCCCCGTCGCCGCCGCGGCGGCCCTGGCCGTCACCGCGCTGCTCGCCCCGCCCGCGACCGCCGCGCCGCGGCCCGACCCGCTCGACGACCACGTGGTGCACGCGCGCTCCGTGGCCGCGGCCCGCGTCCTCGCCCGCACCCTCGGGCTGCGGCCGACCGTGGAGTTCGGGCGCGCCGTCGCCGGGTTCGCCGCCCCGCTGTCGCGCCGCCACGTCGAGCAGCTGGAGGGCCACCCGGACGTGCTCGGCGTCGAGCGCGACGAGCGCGTCACCCCGCTGGACCCGCGCCCCGCCACCGCGGCACTGGCCGAGGGCCGGCGGGTCCGGCCGGTGAACTGGGGCCTGGACCGCATCGACCAGCGCGCCCTGCCGCTGTCGGGCACCTACACCACCCGGGCCACGGGCGCGGGCGTCACGGTCTACGTGCTCGACACCGGCGTCGACGTCGCCCACCCCCAGTTCCGCGGGCGCGCGAGCGCGCTGACCAACACCGTCGACGGCGTCGACGGCGACTGCAACGGCCACGGCACCGTCGTCGCGGGCATCGCGGCGGGCTCGGAGTCCGGCGTCGCGCCGGAGGCGCTGGTGCGGTCGGTGAAGGTGCTCGGCTGCACCGGCGCCGGCACGCTGTCGTCCCTGCTCGCCGGCATCGACGCCGTCGCCGGCGCGGCGTCCGGACCGTCGGTGGCCGTGATGTCGTGGAGCTACGGGCCGTCGGACGTCCTCGTCGCCGCCGTGGACGCGCTGGTCGACCGCGGGCTGTTCGTCGCCGTCTCGGCCGGCAACACCGGCGGTGACGACTGCGGCGTGGCGCCCCGCGCCGCCGCCGGCGTGCTCGTCGTCGCCAACTCCACGATCGACGACCGCCGCAACCCGGCGTCGAGCACCGGCGACTGCGTGGACCTCTACGCCCCCGGCACCGGGATCGTCTCCAGCGTGCCGGGTGGGGGCACCGCGTCGTACTCGGGGACGTCGATGGCGGCGCCGCACGCGGCGGGCGTCGCGGCGCTCTACGAGCAGACCGCGGGCGACTCGCCGTCCGCGGTCGTGGAGCGGTGGATCGTCGACAACGCCACCCCCGGCGTGCTCGCCGACGGGGACGCGGGGGGCACGCCGAACCTGCTGCTCAGCACGGGCGGCCTGTGAGCCGCGTCCGCGCGGGCTGTGGCGCGGACGGCAGCGCAGCCCTCCGTGCCGTCCCGCAGGCGTCGGAACGGGTGCGCGGCGGCCAGGACGGCTGCGTGACGGGTGGCGCAGCCGTCCGGTGCGTAGCCTCGGGGGCATGGTCGCGCCCCAGCCCCGGTCGACGCCCGCCCGCCGGTCGGTCTCGCGGGTGCTGCCCTCGCCCCTGCGCCCCGCCGCCGTCACGATGCTGCTGCTCACCGCGCTGCTGTACGCGGTGGAGGTGGTCGACTCGCTGTCCGGTGAGCGGCTGGCGCAGGCCGGCGGCATCGTCCCGCGCACGGTGGACGGGCTCGACGGCGTGCTGTTCGCCCCGCTCCTGCACGGCCCGTGGGCGCACCTGCTCGGCAACACCGTGCCGTTCCTCGTGCTCGGCTTCCTGGCGCTCGCGGGCGGGATCCGGCAGTTCCTCCTGGTCACCGCGCTGATCTGGATCGGCAGCGGGGCCGCGGTCTGGCTCACGGCCGGGGCCGGCACGTACACCGTCGGCGCCTCCGGCGTGGTCTTCGGCTGGCTGGCGTTCCTGCTCGTCCGCGGCTTCGTCGCGCGCAGCCTGCGCCAGACCGCCCTGGCGGTCGTGCTGTTCGCGGTGTGGGGCGGGATCCTGCTCGGCGTGCTGCCCGGCCAGGCGGGGGTGTCGTGGCAGGGCCACCTGTTCGGCGCCCTGTTCGGGGTGCTCGCCGCCTGGCTCGTCGCCCGCGCCGACCGGCCGGCCGTACGCTCGGGCGCGTGACCCCCGGCCCCGACGCCCCCATCGGGATCTTCGACTCCGGCGTCGGCGGGCTCACCGTCGCCCGCGCCGTGCTCGACCAGCTCCCGGCCGAGCGGATCGTCTACGTCGGCGACACCGCCCACACCCCCTACGGCCCGCTCCCGGTGGCGCAGGTCCGCCGGCACGCCCTCGCCGCCTGCGACGCCCTGATGGAGCGCGGGATGAAGGCCCTGGTCGTCGCCTGCAACACCGCGTCGGCGGCGTGCCTGGCCGACATCCGCGAGCGCTACCCCGTGCCCGTCGTCGAGGTGATCCGGCCCGCCGTGCGCCGCGCCGTCGCCGCCACCCGCAGCGGCCGCGTCGGCGTCATCGGCACCCGGGCCACGATCGCGTCCGGCGCCTACCAGGACTCCTTCGCCGCGGCGCCCGCCGTCGAGGTCACCGCCGTGGCGTGCCCGCGGTTCGTCGACTTCGTCGAGCGCGGCCTCACCAGCGGGCGGCAGGTGCTCGGCGTCGCCGAGGGGTACCTGGAGCCGCTGCAGCGCGCGGGCGTCGACACGCTGGTGCTCGGGTGCACGCACTACCCGCTGCTCGCGGGCGTCCTGCAGATCGCCATGGGGCCGGGCACCACGCTCGTCTCCAGCGCCGACGAGACGGCGAAGGACCTGCTGCGCGTCCTGTGGGACGCCGGGCTGGCCCGCGAGCCCGGCACCCCGGCCGGTCCCCACCAGTTCCTCGCCACCGGCGACCCCGAGCCGTTCCGCCGGCTCGGCCGCCGCTTCCTCGGGCCCGAGATCGGCACCGTCGCCGCTCTCGCCCCCGCCCCCGTGGGTTAGCCGTGCGCCTGGCCCTGCTGGCCGCCGGGACCTTCGCCGTCGGCACCAGCGCCTACGTCGTCTCCGGGATCCTGCCCGCGGTCAGCGCCGACCTCGACGTGCCGGTGCCGCTGGCCGGGCAGCTGTCGACGGCCTTCGCGCTGGCCTACGCGGTCGGCGCGCCGGTGCTGGCCACCGCGCTCGGCCGGTTCGAGCGGCGCGCCCTGCTGGTGGCGGCCCTGCTCGTCGCCGCGACGGGCAACGCGCTGTCCGCGCTCGCGCCCACCTACCCCCTGCTGCTCGGCGGCCGGGTGCTCACCGCCCTGGGCGCGGCCGCCTTCACCCCGGCCGCCGTGCACGTGGCGACGATGCTGTCCCCGCCCGAGCGCCGCGGCCGGGCGGTGGCCGGGGTGTTCACCGGGATCACGCTGTCGCTGGTGGTCGGGGTGCCCGCGGGGACGCTGCTGGGGGAGCTGCTCGGCTACCGCGGCGTCTTCGCCGTCGTCGCGGCCCTCTGCCTGGCCGCGGGGGTCGCCGTCCGCACCGCGCTGCCCACCGTGGAGCCGCCCCCGCCGGTCGGGCTGCGGGCCCGGCTCGCGGTGGCCGCCGACCCGGCCGTGCTCGTCGTGCTCGGGATCCTGGTGTTCGGGCTGCTCTCGGTGCTCACCGTCTACACCTACGTCGCCCCGCTGCTCGCCGCGTCGGCCGGCGTCGGGGCCGGGCTGCTCGGGGTGCTGCTCGTGGGCTACGGCCTGGGCGGTCTGGTCGGCAACGAGCTGGGCGGCCGGCTCACCGACCGGTACGGCAGCCGCCGCCCGCTCGTGTGGGCACTGCCGGCGATCACGCTGGTGCTGGCCACGCTGCCGCTCACCACGCGGTCGGTCGCCGGGTCCGCCGTCGCGCTGGTGCTGCTCGGCGCCGGGTTCGTCGTCAGCTCGCCCATCCAGGCCCGGCTGCTGGAGCTCGCGCCCACCGGCAGCGCGCTCGTCCTGGCCCTCAACGCGTCCGCGACCTACCTCGGCGCCGGGCTGTCCGGCGTCGTCGGCGGGCTCGTCGTGGCCGGGTGGGGCGTGCTCGCGCTGCCCTGGGCGGCCGCCGTGCTGTCCCTCGGCTCGCTGGCCCTCCTCGCCGTGGCGCTGCGGCAGCGGCCGGTAGGTTCGGCGTCGTGATCGACGCGCTGGTGGTGGTGTGCACGGTGGCGTGCGGCGCGCTCGCGCTGGGCGGGCTGGTGCTCTCCGCGCTCGGCCGCGTCCCGGGCCGGGAGCTGCGGATCGCGGTGGGCGTCGTCGTCGCCCTGCTCGCCGTCCAGGCGGCGATCGCGGCCGTGCGCGTGCTCGGCGGGGTGGTGCTGCCGGAGACCTCGACGTTCCTCATCTACCTCGCCGTCTCGGTGTGCGTGCTGCCGATCGCCACGCAGTTCGCCTACGCCGAGCCGTCGCGCTGGGGCGGGGCCGTCGTCGCCGCCGGTGCCATCGGCACGGCCGTCGCCGTCGTCCGGCTCCAGGGGTTGTGGGTTGTCTGAGCGCGCCACCGCGACCGGTCCCGGCCGCGTCCTCATCGCCGTCTACGCGATCTTCGCCCTCTCGGCGACGGCGCGGGCCGGCGTCCAGATCGCCTCGCGGTACTCCGAGGCGCCGCTGCCCTACACGCTGTCCGCGCTGGCCGGGGTGGTCTACATCCTCGCGACGATCGGGCTGGCCGGGTCCGGACCGGGCGCGCGGCGCCTGGCCTGGGGCGCGGTCGTGTTCGAGCTGGTCGGCGTGCTCGTCGTCGGCACCCTGTCGGTGCTCGACGCCGGTGACTTCCCCGACGACACCGTGTGGTCCTGGTTCGGGCGCGGCTACGGGTTCATCCCGCTGGTGCTGCCGCTCGTCGGCCTGTGGTGGCTCCGGCGGACCCGCGCGGGCTAGCGTGCGGCCATGCGCCTGATCGTCCTGGGCTGTTCGGGGAGCGGACCCGGGCCGGAGTCGCCCGCGTCGGGCTACCTCGTGCAGGCCGGGGACACCGACCTGCTGCTCGACCTGGGCAACGGCACCCTCGGTGCCCTCCAGCGCCACCTCGACCCCTTCCGCGTCGACGCCCTGGCCCTGTCGCACCTGCACCCCGACCACTGCGCCGACGTCAGCGCGCTCTACGTCCACCTCCGCTACCACCCCCGCAGGCCCGCGGACCGCGCGCCGCTGCCGGTGCACGCGCCGGACGGGGCGGCCGACCGGTTCGCCGCCGCCTACGCGCCGGACGCCGCCGAGCGCGCCGTCACCGACCTGTCCGACGTGTTCGCCTTCCGGCCGCACACCGCCACCACCCGGGTCGGGGACGTCGTGCTGCGCACCGCGCCGGTGGACCACCCGTGCCCCGCCTTCGCGCTGCGCGTCGAGCACGGGGGCCGCTCGCTGGTCTACAGCGGCGACACCGGGCCGTGCGACGGCCTGGTCGACCTGGCCCGCGGCGCCGACGTGCTGCTCTGCGAGGCCACCTGGCCCCACCACCCCGACGCACCGCCCGGCGTCCACCTCTCGGGCACCCAGGCCGGGGAGCACGCCGCGGCGGCCGGGGTCGGGTCGCTGCTGCTCACTCACGTCCCGCCGTGGTTCGACGCCGCCGACCTGCTCGCCGAGGCGCGGGCCGCGTTCGACGGGCCGGTCGAGGTCGTCGTCCCCGACGGGCGCTACGAGGTGCCCGCCTAGGCTCTGCGGCGTGACGACAGGCGTGACGAGGACGGACGGCCGGCGCGACGACGAGCTGCGGCCGGTGGTGCTCACCCGCGGCTTCCAGGCCCACCCCGCGGGGTCGGTGCTCGTCGAGTTCGGCGGGACCAAGGTGCTGTGCGCGGCCAGCGTGACCGAGGGAGTGCCGCGCTGGCGGACCGGCTCCGGGCTGGGCTGGCTCACCGCCGAGTACGCGATGCTGCCCTCGGCCACCCACACCCGCAGCGACCGCGAGTCGGTGAAGGGGCGCGTCGGCGGGCGCACGCACGAGATCAGCCGGCTCATCGGCCGGTCGCTGCGCGCCTCCATCGACCTGCGCGCGCTCGGCGAGAACACCATCGCCCTGGACTGCGACGTGCTGCAGGCCGACGGCGGCACCCGCACGGCCGCCATCACCGGCGCGTACGTGGCGCTGGCCGACGCCGTCACCTGGCTGCGCGCCCACGACCGGCTCGCCGACCCCCAGCCGCTGTCCTGCCAGGTCGCCGCCGTCTCCGTCGGGGTCGTCGACGGGCGCGTCCGCCTCGACCTGCCCTACGCCGAGGACTCCCGCGCCGAGGTCGACACCAACGTCGTCGCCACCGACGCCGGCACCCTCATCGAGGTGCAGGGCACGGGGGAGGGCGCCACGTTCAGCCGCCGCACCCTCGACGCCATGCTCGACTCCGCCCTGGCCGGGATCGCGCAGCTCTGCGCGGCCCAGGCCGAGGCCCTCGCCGCGCCGTACCCGGGGGAGCTGCCGTGAGTCGTCTCCTGCTGGCCACCCGCAACGCCGGCAAGCTCGTCGAGCTGCAGCGGATGCTCGCCGCGTTCGAGGTGGTGGGCCTGGCCGACGTGCCGGAGTTCCCCGACGCTCCGGAGACCGGCGCGACGTTCGCCGAGAACGCCCTGGCCAAGGCCCGCGACGCGGCCGCCGCCACCGGGCTGGTGTCGGTCGCCGACGACTCGGGCCTGGCCGTCGACGCCCTCAACGGCATGCCCGGCGTGCTCTCCGCGCGCTGGAGCGGCCGCCACGGCGACGACCGCGCCAACCTCGACCTCCTGCTCGGCCAGCTCACCGACGTGCCCGACGAGCGGCGCGGCGCGGCGTTCGTCTGCGCGGCCGCGCTCGTGGTGCCGGGCGGCCCCGAGACGGTGGTGCACGGCGAGTGGCGCGGCCGGATCGTCCGCGCGCCGCGGGGGAGCAACGGCTTCGGCTACGACCCGGTGTTCGTGCCCGAGGGCGAGGAGCGCACGAGCGCCGAGCTCTCGGCCGCGGAGAAGGACGCGGCGAGCCACCGCGCCCGGGCCCTGGCCGCCCTGCTGCCGCACCTGCACGACCTCTAGCCCCGGCCCGGACTGCAGGAAGGCCACCTTCACGCCAGGAGCTCGCGTGAAGGTGGCCTTCCTGCAGCGGGGTCAGGGGGTGGTGGGCTCGGCCAGCACGCGCTGGGCCACCCCGAACGCCGCGTTGGCCGCCGGCACCCCGCAGTAGACCGCGCTCTGCAGCAGCACCTCCACGACCTCCTCGCGCGTCAGGCCGTTGCGCAGGGCGGCGCGCAGGTGCAGCTCCAGCTCGGCGAGGTGGCCCAGCGCCACGAGCGCGGTGAGGGTGACCGCGCTGCGCATCCGCCGGTCCAGCCCGGGCCGGGTCCACACGCGCCCCCACGCGTACTCGGTGATGAACTCCTGGAACGCCTCGGTCGTCGCGTCCGCGCGCTCGAGGGCCGCGTCGACGTACCGCGCGCCGAGCACCTCGCGCCGGACGGCCAGCCCCTCGGGATCCAGATCCATCCCCGGGACGGTAGGCCCGTACCGTCGTGGGGGTGGACGTGGGGGAGCTGGTGGCCGCCGCCGGGTGGTGGGCGCCGGTGGTGTTCCTGCTGCTGTACGGCACCGTGACCGTCGTGCCGGTGCCGCGCACCGTCTTCACCGTGACCGCGGGCGTGCTGTTCGGGTCGGTGCTCGGGGTGCTGCTGGCCGTCGCCGGCACCGTGCTGGCGGCGGCGCTCGCGTTCGGGCTGGTGCGCCTGCTGGGCGCCCGCGTCGTCGAGCGGTTCGCCGACCACCGCGTACTCGTCGCGGTGCGCCGCCGGCTGGACCGCAGCGGCCTGCTCGCGGTCGCGTCGCTGCGCCTGATCCCCGCGCTGCCGTTCTCGGCGGTCAACTACGCGGCCGGGCTGTCGGGCGTCCGGTTCGCGCCCTACGCGGCCGGCACGCTGCTGGGGATCCTGCCGGGCACCGTCGCCGTCGTGGTGCTGGGCGACGCCGTGGCGGGCGGCTCGCCGCACCCCGCGCTGATCGCCGTGTCGGTGGTGGGCGGGGCGGTCGGGGTGGCGGGGGCGTTGGTGGCGGCGCGCCGGCCGGCGGTCACACCCGCGTGATCAGGACGGTCTTCGCGCTGGCCGAGGCGAGTGCGGCGATGTCGTCCGGGTCGGAGGTCACGATCTCGTCGCCGTCGGCGGCCGCGTCGACGATGGACGCGTCGACGACGTCCCGTCCCCCGGCGGCGCCGAGGAGGACCCCGATCGCCCGGGAGCGCGTGCGGGTCAGTTCGACCTCCAGCGTGCCCCGCAGCAGGAGCGCGAGGCGAGCCTGACGCGGTCCGCCCCGCCAGGCCTGAGCGACGGCGCCGCTCGTCGTGAGGACCGGGACGCCGGCCCGGCTGGCCCGGTCGAGCAGAGCGAGGACGAGCCGGTCGCCGCGCTCGAACGCCAGCAGCGCGCCCGTGGCGAGGACGAGGCTCACGCCGCGCCGGCCCGACCCTTCACCACGCGCGAGTGCCGGCGCGCCTCCGCCACGAGGGCGGCGCTCTCCGCGTCGTCGAACGGCCCGACCTCGGCCAGCACCGTGTCGAGCGCTTCCCGCAGGTAGCGCTGGCGCACGCGCTCCTGGGCGGCTTCGGCCAGCCAGTTGGAGACGCTCGTCCCGCTGTCGGCGGCCGCGGCCCGGACGGCGTCGGCCAGCTCGCTGTCGAAGGAGATCGAGAGCTTCTCGGCGGCCACACGGCGATACTACCGCAGAGAGCAGAGCGGTAGTATCAGTGCCGGCGGCGGGATTCGAACCCGCCCTGGCGTGGTCCTAAGCCACGTGCCTCTTCCGCTGGGCTACGCCGGCTGGTCCGGGCAGCATACGACCACCCGCCCGGTCGCGGTCAGACCGCGAGCTCCCTGCGCAGCTTCGCCACGTGCCCGGTCGCGCGGACGTTGTACTGCGCCACCTCGATCCGGCCCTCGGCGTCGACGACGAAGGTCGAGCGGATCACGCCGGTGACGGTCCTGCCGTACATCGTCTTCTCGCCGAACGCGCCCCACGCGGTGAGCACGGAGCGGTCCTCGTCGGACAGGAGCGGGAACGTCAGCCCCTCCTTCTCGCGGAACTTGGCGAGCTTCGCCGGCTTGTCGGGTGAGACGCCGAGGACGTCGAGGCCGGCGTCGCCCAGGTCGGCGAGGCTGTCGCGGAAGTCGCAGGCCTGCGTCGTGCAGCCCGGCGTGGACGCGGCCGGGTAGAAGTAGACGACGACGCGGCGGCCGCGGTAGTCGGCCAGCGAGACGGGCTTCCCGTCGGCGTCGGGCAGGGTGAAGTCCGGCGCGGGGTCGCCGGGGGAGAGGCGCTCGGTCATGCCGGCGATCCTGGCACGACCGGCGCCGGCCGTGTGATCTACGGTGTGCGCCGAGAGGTCCGCAGCGAGAGGGAGGGGCGCCCGTGGCGCGCGATCCGGAGACCATCGAACGCGAGATCGAGCAGGCCAGGGACGCCCTCGCCGACAGCCTGGACGCGCTCGGCGAGAAGGCGAACCCGAAGCGGCTGGTCGACGCGGGCAAGCAGGGCGCCCAGGAGCGCCTCGCCGACCCGCGCGTCAAGTACGGGCTGATCGCGCTGGGCGCGCTGATCGGCATCGCGCTGCTGCGCAAGCTGTTCCGCTAGGAGCGCGCGCGCTCCTGGAACGTCCCGGCGAGGGCCTCCGCGTCCGCGCGGCCGGCCCCGCCGGCGACGAGCGCGCGGAAGCGGGCGACGTACCGCGCCGCGCCGAACCCGGTGACGGCGACGAGCTCGTCGCCGCGGAAGTGGCCGAGCACGGTGCCGCGCACCGCGCCGCCTCCGTGCCCCTCACCGAGCAGGCCGACGACGCCGTCGGCGCGGTCGGCCCGCCCGATCAGCTGGATCTTCAGGCCGAACTGGTCGGACCAGAAGTAGGGCACGGTGGCGGGCGGCGGCGCGACACAGAGCACGTCGGCGGCGACGACGGCGGCCTGGTCGCCGGCGCTGGTCCAGTGCTCGGTGCGGTGCCCGTCCCAGCGCGCGGCGTCGCCGACGGCCCACACGCCCGGCAGGCCCCGGACGCGGCCGGTGGGTCCGCACGCCACCCCGTCGGACAGGTCGATGGGCGTGCCGTCGGGTCCGGTGGCCGGAAGCAGGTCGAGCTGCGGGACGCCGCCGACGCCGACGAGCACGGCGTCGGCGCTGATCGCGGTGCCGTCGGCCAGCACCACGCCGCGGTCGCGGAACTCGGCGATCCGCACGCCCGTGCGCAGGTCCACCCCGGCGCCGCGCTGGAGCCGGGCGGCCAGCGCCCCGCCGACGGGGCCGAGCGCCCGCTCGGCCGGCACGTCCAGCGCCTCCAGGACCGTCACCGCGATGCCGCGACCCACCGCGGCGCTGGCCACCTCGGCGCCGATGAAGCCGCCGCCGACCACGAGCAGCGACTGCGCCGAGTCGAGCACGGCGCGCAGGGCCAGGGCGTCGTCGAGGGTGCGCAGGGTGACGGCGGAGGCCGGCTGCCCGGGCAGCCGCCGCGCGGCCAGCCCGGTGGCGACCACGGCCGCGTCGCCGTGCAGCGCGGCCCCGTCGGCGAGCTGGAGCTCCAGGCCGTCGCCGTGGTGGACCAGCGCCGTGGCGGGCATCCCCAGGTGCAGCCGGACGCCGAGCTCGTCGAGGGCGTCGTCGTCGCGGAGCCGCGTCCGTTCGGGCCCCCAGTCGCCGGTGAGCACCTGCTTGGACAGCGGCGGCCGGTCGTAGGGGGCGTGCGGCTCCGCCCCGACCAGCGAGATCCGGCCCTGGTGCCCCTCAGCGCGCAGCTGCTCGACGGTGCGCAGCCCGCCGAGGCCCGCACCCACCACGAGCACGTGCTCCGGTTGATCCATGCGAAGCATCCTGACCGACTGCGCAGCGTCACCGCTAGCCGGCGCGGGTCTCCGGATCGAGGCGGCTGCGCAGCCGGTCGAGGGTCTGGGCGAGCAGGCGCGACACGTGCATCTGCGAGATGCCGACCTCCTCGGCGATCTGGGTCTGCGTCATGTTGCCGAAGAACCGCAGCAGCACGATGGTGCGCTCGCGCTCGGCCAGCTCCCCGAGCACGGGGCGCAGCGACTGCAGCGAGTCGACGCGCGCCAGCTCGGCGTCGGCCTCGCCCACGAGCTCGCCGACGGTGGCGCTGCCCTGCTCGGAGGACAGCATCTCGTCCAGCGACGAGCTGCGGTACACCTCCGAGGCCTCCAGGCCCTCCAGCACGTCGGAGACGGGGATCCCGAGGTGGTCGGCGATCTCGCTGGGCCGCGGGGCCCGCCCGATCTCCTGCGACAGGTGGGACACCGCCGAGCCGATGGACACGTGGAGGTCCTTGAGGCGCCGGGGCACCCGCATCGACCAGCCGAGGTCGCGGAAGTGCCGGCGCACCTCGCCCGAGATGGTGGGCACGGCGAAGGAGAAGAAGTCGTGGCCGCGTTCGGGGGCGAACCGGTCGATCGCGTGGATGAGGCCGACGGTGGCCACCTGCACCAGGTCGTCGAGCTCCACACCGCGGCCGGAGAACCGGCGGGCGATGTGCTGGGCCACCGGGAGGAAGCCGCGCACCAGCTCCTCGCGCAGCTTCTCGCGCTCCGCGTCGCCCTCGGGCAGTTCGGCGTACCGGGCGAGCTTCGGGACGAGGTGGCGGTACTCGGAGTCGTCCCTGGTCACCGGGACGGGTCGCCGGCGAGCTTGTCCAGCCGGATCCCCACCGTGCCGGCGGCGCCGTCGTCGCCCGACGGGCCGATCACGGCCACCTCGTCGGCGAGGGTCTGCAGGACCCGCCAGCCGAAGGTGTCGGTGGAGACGCCGGCGTCCGGACCGGAGGTGCGCACCCGCGCGCGCACCTCGATGCCGTCGGACCGCACCAGGAACGTGCACAGCAGGTCGGAGCGGGGGGCCGCGACGTCGACGAGCGTGGCGCACGCCTCGTCGACGGCCATGCGCAGGTCGGAGATCGCGTCGAGGTCGAAGTCGGCTCGAGCGGCCAGGTCGGAGGCGACGGCGCGGATCGTGGGGATCAGCGCGGCGCTCGCCGAGGTGCGCACCTCCACGGTGGACACCCCGTCGAGGGTCTCGGCGGGGTGGGGGGAGTCCGCGTCGGACACGCTGGCGGGTCTCCTTCAGGTGGTGGGGCGTCGGGAGGACGGGCACATCTTGCTACCCCCGCCCGGGGAGATCAATCGCGGTCCACCTGGAGAGCGGTCGCGCGGTCGGTGTGGAGGTCGAACAGCTCGTCGGTGCCGGTGATCTGGAGGGGGCGCAGGACGGGCCGGCCCTCGGCCACCAGGCGCAGCCGGCGGCCCTCGGAGGAGGCCAGGTGCGCGGCGCGGATCAGCACGGCCAGGCCGCTGGAGGCGAGGAACGTGACGCCCGTCAGGTCGGCGACCAGGACGTCGGCGCCGGTGCCGAGCAGCTCGTCGACCGCGGCCTCCAGGCGGGGGGCGGTGAGGGTGTCGACCTCGCCGGCGGCCACCAGCAGCGCGGCGTCGGACCGCGGCCGCTCGACGGCGGTGTCGAGCGCGGTGGGGTCGGTGGCGTCGGCGGCGGCGGACGGGACGACGTCGAACACGAGGAGCTCCTCCGACGGTGGGACGGGAGCGGGGGCTGCGCCGTCGGGGACAGGGACGGGCGAAGGGGCTGGTTGCTCAACCGCGCGACAGACCCTACCGGCCCGTCGTGCTCGCGCGCAGCGCAGGGGCGCCCCCGTAGGATGTTCCGGTGACCGAGACCCGGCCGCCCGTCGACGCCGCGACGGAGGCGATCACGCGCGCCGTGGCGGCCACCGACCTGCCGCAGGTGCTGCACGGGGCTCCCGCCGCCGTCCTGATGATCGACCTCAACGCCCGCCAGGTGGTGTACGCCAACGCGGCCGCCATCGAGCTCACCGGCGACCGCGTGCACCTGCCCGTCGACGTCGACGCCTGGGGCGACGCCGCGGGGCTCACCGACCTGGGCGGCAAGCGGATGAGCGAGACCAACTCGCCGCTGTCGCTGGTGGCCTCCGGCGTGCCCGTGGCGGGTGAGCCGGTGGCCGTGCACGACGCCGCCCGGCGCGGCAGCTCGGTCACCGACGAGCAGCGCGACGCCAGCGAGGGCCGGCTGCTGTGGGTCACCGGCTTCGGGCTGTCGGCCGTGTCGGACAACGCGCCCGCGCCCGCCGAGCTCGACACGCGCGCCCTCGTGGTCTTCCTGCAGCTGTCCGGCACCGAGCACGGCGACCGGCGGCAGCTGGAGGTGCTGCGCGACCGGGCCGTCGTCGCCACCGACATGTCGTTCACGATCAGCGACCCCCGCCGCGAGGACGACCCGCTGATCTGGGTGAACCCCTCGTTCACCCGCCTGACGGGCTACTCGGCCGAGGAGGTCGTCGGCCGCAACTGCCGGTTGCTGCAGGGCCCGAACACCGACCGGACGGTCGTGCGCCAGATGGCCGAGGCCCTGCAGCGGCGGGAACCGATCACCGCCGTGCTGCTCAACTACCGCCGCGACGGCACCGCCTACTGGAACCAGGTGTCGATCTCGCCGGTGTTCGACGGCGGTGGCGAGCTGGTCAACTTCGTCGGCGTGCAGAACGACGTCACCGAGCGGATCCTCGTCGAGCAGGAGCGCTCCGCCGCCCTGGCCGACGCGGAGGCCGCGCGCAACCAGCTGCGGCTGCTCGCCGAGGCCACCACGCAGATGACCGAGGCGCTCGACGTCGCCGACGCGTGCGCGCGGCTGGCGCGGATCGTCGTGCCCCAGCTGGCCGACCTGTGCGCGGTCGACCTGGTCGACCGGCCCGGTACCAGCGCCCCGAGCCGCCTCGCCGTCGCGGCGCGGGACCCCCAGGACGAGAGCCGCCTGCGCGAGCTCGGGGAGCTGCGCCGGCACCGGCCCGGCGGCGGCACCGACACCAGCCGGGTGCTGTCGGGGGCCGCTCCCGTGCTGCTGGCCGAGCTGCCGGAGAGCGGGACCGAGCGCTACCCCGACGACGAGCAGGCCGCCGCCGTCTACGACGGGCTGCGGCTGCGCTCGGCGATGGTCGTGCCGGTGCGGGCCCGCGGGCGCGTGCTGGGCACGCTCACGCTGCTCACCCAGCACCCCTACGGCCGCCGCTACACCTCGCGCGACCTGCACCTGGCCGCCGACCTCGCGGGCCGCGCCGGGCTCACCGTCGACAACGCGCGGCTCTACGAGGTGGAGCACGCGGCGGCCGCCACCCTGCAGCGCAGCCTGCTGCCGGTCGTCCCCGACGTGAAGGGGCTGCAGGTGGCGGCGCGCTACCTGGTCGGCGCCGACGGCAACCAGGTCGGCGGCGACTGGTACGACGTGCTGCCGCTGCCCGACGGCGCGGTCGGCATCGCGGTGGGCGACGTCGTCGGCCACGACCTGCAGGCCGCGGCGGCGATGGGCCAGCTGCGCGGCGTCGTGCGGTCCTACGCGTGGGAGGGCCGCGCGCCGGGCTCGGTGCTCGACCGCTGCGACCAGCTGGTGCAGGGCCTGGAGATGGCCGCGATGGCCACCGCGTTCTACGCCCGCATCGAGCCGCCGGACGCCGACGGGCGCCGCGTGCTGCGCTACGCCAACGCCGGGCACCCCGCGCCGCTGATGCTCGGCCCGGACGGGGGGCTCCGCGCGCTGGACGAGAAGCGCTCGCCGATGATCGGCGCCGTGCCCACCTTCGGGGCCACCGACGGGCCCGGGCGCGCCGAGGTGGAGCTGGCGTGCCCGGCGGGGTCGGTGCTGCTGCTCTACACCGACGGGCTCACGGACATGGCCGGCGAGGACGCCGACGAGCGCACGGGGCTGCTGGAGCGCACGCTCGGCTCGGTCGCGCCGGGCACCGACGCGGAGACGGTCGTGCAGCGGGTGCTGGACACCTGCGCCCCCAGCCGCCTGCGGGACGACGTCGCCCTGCTGGCGATCCGGCTGGAGGACTGAGGAGCCCCTCGCGCGCGCTCCCCGCCCGTTCGGAGACCGGATCCGCCCGCTCGGCGTCTGCACGTGCAGGTGCACCACGGGCCCCGGGGGCGTGCGGTTGGCTCGGTCCACATCCCGGGGCGGGGGCTCTCCAGGCGGATCGAGGGGACGAGGGGCATGACTGCGGTACCGGAGGGGATCTCCTCCGCGTCGGACGCGGTGGTGGTGGCGGCGGTGCCGCCCGCGCCGGAGCGCCGGGCCGTCGCCGTGTCCGTCGACGCCACCGAGCTGCTGCGTCCGGCGTCGGACCTGCTGCGGGTGGTGCGGGGCGCCCGCTACGTCGACGTGCTGCTGGCCTCCGAGCTGGCGCGCGTCGCGCCCGCCCCGCTGGGCCTGCTGGCCGGGTCGGCCCCGGCCGACCCGTTCGACGACGACGAGCCCGACGACTCCGTGGCCGACGAGGTGGCGCGGCTCCAGGTCCCCGAGCTGCACGTGCACCGCCTGGGTCTGCGCAGCACCACCGGTCCCGACGCGGAGGACGACCTGGTCGCGGCGCTGTCCGAGCTGGTCGGCTTCGACCCCGACCCGGGCGTCTTCCTGCTCGGCCCGTCCGGCGCCGCACCGGGCCGCGCTGGTGTCCAGCGCGCCGTGCAGCGCGTGGCCCGGGTCTACGGCATCCCGCTGCGCCGCTACCGCTGCCACGAGCTGACCGTCGTCGACCCGCTCGAGTAGCGCGGCCCCCGACGGGGCCGACCCCGGCACGACGAGGGGCCCGCCGGATCCCGGCGGGCCCCTCGGGCGTCGTGGCTCAGCTGGCGATGGCGATCCCGCGCTGCTCGAGGATGACGCGCCGCTCCGCCTCGGCGAGACCGCCCCAGACCCCGAACGGCTCCCGCGTGGCGAGCGCGAACTCCCGGCACTGCTCGATCACCGGGCAGCGGTGGCAGACCTCCTTGGCCTGCGCCGTGCGCCGGGCCCGCGACGGGTTGCGCTCACCGTCGGGGTGGAAGAAGTTCGAGCTGTCCATCCCGCGGCACGCGCCGAGGCGCTGCCACTGCCAGGCGTGGTCCATCGGGCCGGGGAGCCGGGAAACATCGCTCATCAGGAGTGCCCTCCATGCGTCGTTGCCCGGGGTGTTCGGGCGATCGCACGGTCACTTCCCTGGCAGCGCGGAGCGCAAACTCCGCCACACCGCCAACGGAGGCGGCGTGACGCACGTCACGTCGCGGCGAGCGCCTGCTCCAGCGTCTCGTGGATGTCGAACAGCGGCACCAGCCCCGCGATGGTGAGCGGGCGCAGCACCCGGCGCGCGGTGCACGCCAGCCGCAGCTCCACCCCCGAGCTGTGCGCGGTCTCCCGCACCTCGATCAGCGCGGCGAGGCCGCTGGTGCCCAGGAACGTGACACCGTCCAGCGCCAGGACCACGAGCTCGACGCCCGACCCCTCCGCGAACTGGTCCAGCACGGCCGACCGCAGCTGTGGGGAGGTGAGCATGTCGACCTCTCCACCGACCTCGATCACCACCTGCCCCGGCGCGGCCGTGCGCGTGGACAGGGTGATCTGGTCGTCCGCGTCGCCGCCCCGCCGGAGCGGGGTGGAACCGGTGCTCTCGTTCGCCTGCGTCTCGGACATCGCCGCTCACGGTAGGGCTCAGGACGGCGGCGTGCCAGCGGGAGCCCGCAGGCGGTGGTTCCCGTCCGGCGTGCGGGCGGTCCGGCCGGTGCGCGCCAGCAGTTCCAGCAGCGGCACCGCGACCCGCCGGCTGGTCCCCAGGGCCTGCCGCGCGGCGCTGAGGGTGAACTCCCCGCCGAGCCCGGCCAGGACGTCCACGGCGCGGTCCTGCGCCCCGGGCAGCAGCACGACGCCGTCGGCCACGCGGAGCAGGGCGCCCGCCCGCACGAGCGAGGCCAGCTCGCGCGCCCCGAGGCCGAGCGCGGCCAGCCGCTCGGCGTCCGGGGCGGCGAACGGGTGGCGCTCCAGGTCGGCGGTGAGGGCGGCCAGCGCGTCGCGGACGCGCCCGGGCAGGCCCGCGGCGACGTCCCGCTCGACGCGCCCCCCGCGGTGCCGCAGCCCGGCGGGGCCGAGGACGGCGTCGAGCAGCCGCGCGTCCGGGAGCCCGGCGGCGCGCCGCGCGGCCTCGGTGGGCAGGCCGGGGTGCAGGGGGTCGGCCGCGTCGTGCGCGGCGACCGCGGCGGCCAGGGCGTCGGCGGCGGCGCGGGCGCGGTCGGGGGAGAGCAGCCAGCCGGTGGCCGTCGGGGGCACGCCGGGAACGCCCGCGGCGCGCAGGTCGGCCGCGCGGACCAGGCCCCGGCGGGCGATCTCGTCGTCGGCGCGGGGCGGGACGGGCCGGACGGCCAGCTCGGCGGCGAGCGCCGCGGCCGCCCCGCGGCGGCGCAGCGGGGGCGGCGCCACGTCGAGCACGGTCGCCCCGAGGACGCGGCGGCTGCCCGGGTCGCGCAGCACCACGCGGTCGCCGATCCGCAGCGGCAGGGGTCGGGCGGTGCGCAGCCGCGCCGCCCCCGCACCGAGCGGGCGCACCCGGGCGGGCACGGCCGCGGAGCCGACGTGCAGCGCCAGCTCGGCGGGCAGGTCGGCGTCCGGCACGCGGACGTCGAGCAGGTCGCCCGCCAGCCAGGCCCCGGGCGTCAGCAGGGCGGCGCCGCGCGCGACGGCCTCGCGGGGCAGGCCGCGCAGGTTGAGCGCGACCCGGGCCGTGCCCGTCGCCTCCTGCGCCGGCGCCCCGAGGCTCTGCAGCCCGCGGACCACGACCCGCCGGCCGTCCAGCTCCAGCTCGTCGCCGACGCGGACGCGCCCCGCGGGCAGGGTGCCGGTGACGACCGTGCCCGCGCCGCGCACCGTGAAGGCGCGGTCGATCCACAGCCGCACGTCCGCGGCCGGGTCGGGCACGGGCAGCCGCGCGGCGAGGTCGCCGATCGCGGCCCGCAGGGCGTCGAGCCCCTCCCCGGTGCGGGCCGAGACGGCGACGTCGGGCACGTCCGCCAGCGGCGTGCCCGCCAGGTGCTCGCGGGCGTCGGCGCGGGCGAGCTCGGGGTCCATCAGGTCGCTGCGGGTGAGGACCAGCAGCCCGTCGCGCACCCCGAGGGCGGACAGGGCGGCGACGTGCTCGGCCGACTGCGGCATCCACCCCTCGTCGGCCGCGACGACGAGCAGCACCGCCGGCACCGGCCCGACCCCGGCGAGCATGGTGGTGACGAACCGCTCGTGCCCCGGCACGTCCACGAAGGCCACCGGGCGCCCGGCCAGCTCGGTCCAGGCGAAGCCCAGGTCGATCGTCATGCCGCGCCGCTGCTCCTCGGCGTAGCGGTCGGGCTCCATCCCGGTCAGGGCGCGGACCAGCGTGGACTTGCCGTGGTCGACGTGGCCCGCGGTCGCGAGGACGATCATGCGGCGAGCACGGCGGCGGCCAGCTCGCCGTCCGCCGCGGGGGGCACCGCGCGCAGGTCGAGCAGGCAGCGGCCGCGCTCGGTCCGGGCGAGCACGGCCGGGCGCCCGGCCCGCAGCGCGGCGGCGTAGCGCTCCGGCAGGGCCACCGCGGCGCTGGGCAGCACGACGCCCGGGGCGCCCCCGCCGCCGACCGTGGACTCGGAGTCGACGGCCACCGCGTCCACGCCGCGGGCGGCGAGCCCCGCCGCCAGCTGCTCGGCCCGCTGCCGGAGCGCGGCCTGCGGGGTCTCCAGGGCGGTGCGGGTCGGCGGCAGCGGGCCGCGCAGGGTGGCCTCGACGGCGGCCAGGGTCAGCTTGTCCACGCGGACGGCGCGGGCCAGCGGGTGCCGTCGGATCCGCGCGACGAGCTCGGCGCCCGCCCCGGGCCCGCCGAGCAGGAGCCCGGCCTGCGGCCCGCCCAGCAGCTTGTCGCCGGACGCCGTGACGAGGTCGGCGCCCTGCGCCAGCGCGGTCGCCGCGTCCGGCTCGTCGGGCAGCACGGGGTGCGGGGCGAGCAGGCCCGACCCGATGTCGACGACGACGGGCACGCCCAGCCCGGTCAGCTCGCGGGGGTCGCAGGACCGGGTGAAGCCGCTGATCACGAAGTTGGACGGGTGCACCTTGAGCACGAGGGCGGTGTCCTCGCCGACCGCGGCGGCGTAGTCGGCGCGCGTCACGCGGTTGGTGGTGCCGACCTCCCGCAGCCGCGCCCCGGTGGCCGTCAGCAGGTCGGGGAGGCGGAACCCGTCGCCGATCTCGACGAGCTCGCCGCGGGCGATGACGATCTCGCGCGGGCCGGCGGGGCCACCGGCCAGGGCGGCCGCGACCATCGCGAGCGCGGCGGCGCCGTTGTTGAGCAGCAGTGCCGCGGCGGCGCCGGGGACCGCGGCCAGCAGCGCGTCGACGGCCGCCGCCCCGCGCCGCCCGCGCCCGCCGGTGTCCAGGTCGAGCTCGACGTCGCAGGGTCCCGCGGCCAGGTCCAGCGCCGCCCGCGCCTGGTCCGACAGCGGCGCGCGGCCGAGGTTGGTGTGCAGCAGCACGCCCGTGGCGTTGAGCACCGGCACCAGCCGGGTCGCCGCGGCGGGGAGGGCGTCGAGAGCCGCGGCGGCGACGTCGGCGGGGTCGAGCTCGCCGCGCCGCACCCGCTCCTGGGCCGCGGCGACGGCCGCCTTGACCAGCCCGCGACCCAGGCGCTCCACGGCGGCGGCGACGGCCGGCTCGGCGAGCACGGCGTCGGTGCGGGGCACGCTGCGCCGCAGGTCGGGCCGGGCGCTCGGGCTCGGGGTCACCGGGCCGATGCTACGGACCGGACGGCGCCCGGCCCGGTGGGCGGTGTCGGACCGGCGACGGGCGGGGCGCGGTCCGGCGCCAGCACCCGGCGGACCCCGCACCGGCGCCCACCGGGTCCCGCGCCCACGCCCGGCGAGTCCCGCGCTGGTGCCCGGCGGATTCCGCACCAGGGATCGGTGAGTTCTGTGCCGATCCCGTGATCGTGATCGTGATCCACTGTCCGTCCGCGCCCCTCCACGAGCCGCAGCGCACATCCCGGGCCGATCACCGCCGGATGATCGTCATCAGGTGCACGCTGCCGCCCCCGCGGAGGCGTCACCGCACATCCGATCACGATCACCCACCCCCGCCCTGCTCCGTGATCACCGGCTGCGGTGCGGGGCGGCCGGATCCGGCCGTCGCGCACCAGTTCTGGCGATCACCGGTCCACCCCCGCCCCGCCACCGCCCGCCGACCGCCCGAGCGGTCCGGCCCCCGGCCACCGCTCGGGCGACCCGGCTCGTCCTCGCCGACCCCCGTCCGGGAGTCGTCGACCTGCTCGCGGCGGACGTAGGGTCGGGGACGGCCGTCGTCGACGGGAGCGCCCCGGGCCCCCTCCGGCCGCCGCGATGAGGCCGCTATGGAGGAGGACGGGTGCCGGAACGGCGTCTCACCCAGTTCAGCCACGGAGCCGGGTGCGGGTGCAAGCTCGCGCCGGGCCGCCTCGCCGAGGTGCTGGCGATGGTCACCCCGCCGTCGCACCCCGACCTGCTCGTGGGCACCGAGACCGGCGACGACGCGGCGGTCTGGCGGATCGCGCCGGACCGCGCCCTCGTGGCCACCACCGACTTCTTCACCCCCGTCGTCGACGACCCGCGCACCTGGGGCCGGATCGCCGCCCAGAACGCGGTGTCGGACGTGTGGGCGATGGGCGGGCGGCCGCTGTTCGCGCTGAACCTGGTGGCCTGGCCGTCCGAGGAGCTCCCGGCCGAGCAGCTCGCCGCGGTGCTGTCCGGCGGGGCGGAGATCGGGGCGGAGAGCGGGTTCGCCGTGGTCGGCGGCCACTCCGTGGACGATCCCGAGCCGAAGTACGGGCTCGCCGTCGTCGGCGAGGTGCACCCGGACCGGATCCTCACCAACACCGGCCTGCGCGACGGGGACGCGCTCGTGCTCACCAAGGCCCTCGGCGCGGGCGTCGCCACGACGGCCGTGAAGACCGGCGAGGCGTCCGACGAGCTGGCCGCGGCGGCCATCGCGTCGATGACGGCGAGCAACGGGCCCGCGTCGCGCGCCGCCCTGGACGCCGGCGCGACGGGCTGCACCGACGTCACCGGCTTCGGCCTGCTGGGGCACCTGGCCAAGATGGCCCGGGCGTCCGGGGTGGACGCGGAGATCGACGTCGACGCGGTGCCGTTCCTGCCCGGCGTCCGCGCGCTCGCCGAGGGCGGCACCGTGCCGGGCGGCTCGAAGCGCAACCGCGACTGGGTGGCGCCCGCGGTGGACGCCGGGTCGCGCTCCGAGCTGGACGTCCTGCTGCTCGCCGACGCGCAGACGTCCGGCGGGCTGCTGTTCGGTGCCGCCCCCGACCGCGCCGCCGCGGCGGTGGCCGCCCTGGGTGCCCCGGCGGCGGTCATCGGCCGGGTGACGGCCGGAACGGGGCGCGTCAGGCTCGTCTGATCGCGAGCGGGCGCGCGGGCGTCAGGCCGGCCGCCGGGCCGCCTCCCGCGCCACCAGCGCGGCGTCCAGGTCGACGTGCACCACGTCGCCGTCGGGTCGGCCGCGCTCGGCCACCGCGCCGCCGATCAGGGCGAGCGCCTCCGCGCGCCGGCGGGCCAGGTGCTGGGCGGGGGACTCGTCGTGGTCCGGCGGAGGCGTCGGGTCGTGGCGCTCCCACGCCTCGACCGCCGCGGCGGCGAGGTCGGCCGGCAGGGCGACGGTCACCCGCGGCAGCTCGACCTCGCCCCACACGTCGCCCAGCCGGCCGAGCACCACCGCGTCCGTCCCGCACTGCGTGTCACCCATGCCGCCGTCCCCCACCCGCCCCGGGCCTCCTCCGTCGGCCCCTCCATCCCCTAGCGTGCCCGTCGTGGAACCCGCCGTCGACCGCTCGTCCGCCCGCACCCGCGCTTGGGTGCACGAGGCGATCCGGCTCGTCGAGGCCGAGGGCAACCGCTCCGCCGACACGCACCTGCACGTCTTCCCGCTGCCCCGGGACTGGGGCGTGGACGTCTACCTCAAGGACGAGTCGGTCCACCCGACCGGCAGCCTCAAGCACCGGCTGGCGCGGTCGCTGTTCCTGTACGCCCTGGTGAACGGCCAGATCACCGAGGGCACGACGGTGGTGGAGGCCAGCTCCGGGTCGACGGCGGTGTCCGAGGCGTACTTCGCGCGGCTGATCGGGGTGCCGTTCGTGGCGGTGATGCCCCGCTCGACCAGCCCGGAGAAGGTGGCGCTCATCGAGCGGTACGGGGCGCGCTGCCACTTCGTGGAGCGCGGCCCGGACATGTACGCCGAGGCCCAGCGCCTGGCCGAGGGCTGCGGCGGGCACTACATCGACCAGTTCACCCACGCCGAGCGGGCCACCGACTGGCGGGGCAACAACAACATCGCCGAGTCGGTCTTCCAGCAGCTGGAGCTGGAGCCGCACCCGGTGCCGGAGTGGATCGTGGTCGGGGCCGGCACCGGGGGCACCTCGGCCACGATCGGCCGCTACCTGCGCTACCGCCGCCACGCCACCCGGCTGGCCGTCGTCGACCCGGAGGGCTCGTCGTTCCTGCCCGGCTGGGTGTCGGGATGCGCCGACCACGCCACCGGCACCAGCTCGCGGATCGAGGGCATCGGCCGCCCGCGCATGGAGCCCAGTTTCGTGCCCGGCGTCGTCGACCTGATGATGCGCGTGCCGGACGCCGCGAGCATCGCGGCCGCCCGCTTCCTGCGCGCCCGCACCGGGACGTGGGCGGGCGGCTCCACCGGCACGAACCTGTGGGGGGTCTGCGCCCTCGTGGCGCGCATGCTGCAGGAGGGCCGCCGCGGCAGCGTCGTGTCGCTGATCTGCGACGGCGGCGAGCGCTACCGCCACAGCTACGACGACGACGCGTGGCTGGCCGCGCAGGGCCTGGACCTCGCGCCCTACGCGGCGACCCTGGAGCGCTTCGCCGCCGACGGCACGTGGGTCCCGCCCGCGACCTGACCCCGGGTCAGGCGTAGCTGCGGGGCGCCGCGGCGCGGGCCGCGGGCACCACCCGGTGCTCCAGCCGGGCCGCGGCGGCGAGCAGCAGCGCCTCGGAGCCGGGCCGGCCGACGAGCTGCACGCCCACGGGCCGGCCGTCGATCCGCACGGGCGCGACGGCGGCCGGCAGACCGGCGAGGTTCCACGCCCGCGCGAACGGCGCCTGACCGGCGTGCCCGGCGCGCGGGTGCCGGCGGCCCGCGGCGGGCGGTCCGGCCGTGGCGGGGGAGAGCAGCAGGTCGAGGCCCGCGTCGTCCATCCAGGCCAGCACCTCATCGCGCCACGCGGTGGCGGCCGCGGCCCGCGGCGGGGTGAACCGCCGCACCCGGTGGCCGCGCCGCGCGACGGCGGCCGTGCGCGGCTCCAGGCGCGCGGGGTCCAGCTCCAGCGCCGCCACGTCCTGGGCGACGCCGGCCCGCCAGCGCCGCCGCCAGCTCCGCGCGAGCGCGCGCGGGTAGGGCGGGTCGGCCAGCACGACGGCGGCCCCGTCCGGCCCGGCCCGCAGCCGGGCCGCGGCGCCCACCGCCGCCGCCCGGTGGTCGGCGTGCAGCCGCCCGAACGGCGCTGGGACGCGCAGCGACAGCGCGACGCGGCACGGCCCCGCGCGCCCGTCGAGGTCGACGGGCTCGGCGCGCAGCACGCCGAGCAGCAGCGCGGCGTCCTGCGCGGTGCGCGCGACCGGGCCGGTGGCGGACAGCCCGTACCAGTGCTCGTCGAGCCGCCGGGGCAGCGGCACGACACCGGGGCCGGGCTTGAGCCCGACCAGGCCGCAGCGGGCGGCCGCGACGCGCAGGGCGCCCCCGCCGTCGGTGGCCAGGGCGAGCGCGGCCATGCCCGCGGCGACGGCGGCCGCACCACCGCCGGACCGGACCGCGTCGGCGCCGGGGGCCGCCGGACCGGCGCCCCACGCGGCCAGCTCCGGCACCCGCGTCTTCCCGATGATCAGCGCCCCGGCCGCGCGCAGTCGCTTGACGAGGTCGTCGTCGCGCCGGGCCGGCTCGTCGGAGGTGGCGGCCGAGCCGTGCCGGGTCGGGTGCCCGGCCACGTCGACGCAGTCCTCGACGGCCACCGGCACGCCGGCCAGCGGGAGGGCGAACCGGTCGGCGCGGGTGTCGACGCACTCGGCCTCGGCCAGGACCCGGCGCGGGTCGACCACCGCGAAGGCGCCGACGCCGTCGTCCAGCTCCGCGATGCGGTCCAGGTGGGCCCGCGCGACGTCGACGGCGCTCGTCCACCCGTCGTGCACGCGCGCCGCGATCGCCGCGGCGCCGAGCGCGGTGAGGCCGTCCATCCGGCCACGGTCGCACCGGTCGGGGCCCGGCGTCCATCCGACCCGCCGCGCCGCCGTCACTCGAACGGGTGGCGCGTGGCGGGGTGGCGGAGGCGGACGGGAATCGAACCCGCCTGGCCGAGGTGCTCGGCCACGTCGGTGTTGAAGACCGCGGGGGCCACCAGGCGCCCTGACGCCTCCCTGGCGGGGAGACTAGCCGGGCCGGACCGCCAGCGCGCCCGGCACGTCGTCGGCCGTGTCGAACAGCGCGAGCAGGCCGGTGGCCTGCAGGGCCCGGGTGACGATCCGCGACCCGCACACGAGCCGCAGGACGTGGTCGCGGCGGTCGGCGTCGTCCTTGGCCGCCACCAGGACCGCCAGCCCGGCCGACCCGAGGAAGGAGACGTCGGACAGGTCGAGCACCAGCAGCGGCGCGGCCGCGACCTGCTCGGTGAGCTGGTCGCGCAGCAGGGGTGCGGTCAGCGTGTCGATCTCGCCGACGACGTGCACGACGCGGGCGCCCCCGTCGTGCTCGACGACGTCGAAGCGGATGACCTCGCCGACGTCCCCGGGGTCACCGGACACCCCGCCGTCGACGGGGGACTCGCCGTTCATGCGCACCGGCTCCTCGAGGGGATGGGGAGGGGGGATCGGGGACGGATCTCTCCACGGGCGGTCCTCACCGTCCCGCCCGCGAACCCTACGACCGGCCCGGATCGCCGCACAACAGGACCCCCCTCGCATTCGCACCACACGGACGGTCCCGGGGCAGTAGGATGTGGGATAGATCACGCCGTGGCGCCCCGCGCGGGGATCGGCGGAGGAGGAGCCCGATGCGCAGGAACGTCCGCGCCGACATCGCCCGGATCCGGCACGTGCTCGCCGATGTGCCGTTCCCCGCGGCCAAGTGGCAGCTGATCATCCACGCCGAGGACTACGGCGCCGACTCCGGGACCCGCGCCGACCTGTGGGGGCTGCCCGCGGGCAGCTACGCCGACGTGGCGGCGGTGCTCGGCGCCCTCGGCCTGCTCGCCCCGCCGCCCTCGCGGCCGGGCTACCGGCCCGCCCCGGGGGCGCAGGCGGCGGCGCGCGAGCGGGGTTGAGCCCGGCACCCGGAGCGGCCCGGTGGGCGCGCCCCGGGGTGCTCCTGACCGCAGCGGACCGCCCGGTGCCGGTGCTGCGGCCCGCAGGACCGGCGTCGTGCTGCTGGACACCCGCGTCCGGTTCCTGCGTGAGCTGCGCCACCGACGCGGCGCTGCTCGACCGGTGGGTCAGGTGGTGCCCGCCACGGCGTAACGACCGCCCCCATCCGCGCGACTGACCCGGCCGAACGGCAGCGGTGTCGACGGCACCGGGATCGGACGGTCGGGGATGAGGACGACGCACGAGCACGACGGACCCGCGCTGGTGGTGCGCGGCCTGCGCCGCACCTTCCCCGCACCCGAGGTGCGGGCGCTGCGGGGCGTCGACCTGGACGTGGCGCACGGGGAGTTCGTGGCGCTGATGGGCCCCTCGGGCAGCGGCAAGTCGACGCTGCTGCACCTCGTGGCCGGGCTCGACCGGCCCGACGAGGGCACGGTGGAGCTGGCCGGCACCCGCACCGACGACCTCGGGTCCGCCGCGCTCGCGCGGCTGCGCCGCCGCCACATCGGCCTGGTGTTCCAGTTCTTCCACCTCATCGACCACCTGTCGGCGCTGGAGAACGTCGCGCTCGCCGCCCTGGTGGCGGGGGTGAAGCCGGCCGCCGCCACCGCGCGGGCCGGCGAGCTGCTCGACTCGCTCGGCCTCCTGGACCGGCAGAACGCCCGGCCGGGGGCCCTGTCGGGCGGGCAGCGCCAGCGCGTCGCCATCGCCCGCGCGCTGGTCAACCGGCCGACCGTGCTGCTCGCGGACGAGCCCACGGGGGCGCTCGACTCCGAGGGGCAGGCCGAGGTGCTCGACCTGTTCACCCGCCTGCACGCCGAGGGCCAGACGATCCTGCTGGTCACCCACGCCTCCGAGGTGGCGGCGGCGGCCGACCGGGTCGTGCGGATGCGCGACGGGCAGGTCGTCGACCACGGCCGCCCGGCCGCCGTCGAGCCCCTGGTCGTCGCACCGGCGCCGGTCGTGGCGGTCCGTCCCGCCCCCGCCCGGACGGCGTCGTGAGGGTCCGGCCCGGGGTCCGGGCGCGCTGGGCGCTGGCGGGAGCGGGGCTGCTGGTGGCCGCGGCCGTCGCCGCCGTCGCCGGGGCGGGCGCGCTGGTGGGCGCGGACCCGCCGGGCGCGGTCGTCGGGGGGACCGCGGCCGCGTGCGTGCTGGCGGGGGTGCTGGTCGGGTCGTTCCCCGCCGTCCGCCGCGTGAGCACGCCGGTGCTGGTCCGGGCGGCCACGGTGGCCGCCGCCGGCGCCGCCGCCGTCCTGGGGCTGCTGGTCGTGGTGCTCGCGCTCGGCCGGCTCCCGGTCGGGGCCGAGCGGGGGCTCGGCGGGGCGGTGCTGGCCGGGGTCGTGGTGGCCGCCGCGGCGACCCGCCCGCTCGCGCGGCGGGCGATCCGCGCGGTCTGGGCCGCGCTGCGCGGCACCTGGAGCTCGCCGGACGAGCTGCTGGCCGCGTTCGCGGACGAGGCCGGCGCGGAGGTCGACGACCTGCTGCGCCGCCTGGCCGAGGCGCTGCGCCGCGAGCACCGGCTGCTCAGCGCCGAGGTCTGGTCGCCGCCGGCCGGGCGCGACGGGCACGAGCTGCGCCGCACCGTGGTCGTGCCGGAGCGGAACGGGCCGGCGCCCGACCCGCTCACCGGCGACGAGCTGGCCCTGCTCGCCCGCAGCGGCGTCGCCGGGCGGGGCTGGCTGCGGCTGTGGCTGCCGCGGCTGCTGGAGGGCCGCGCGCCCGACACCCAGCTGCGGCTGGTGCCGGCGGTGCACGGCGGCCGGGTGCTCGCGCTGCTCGTCGCCGAGCGGGCCGGCGACGGCGACGCCGTGCTCGGCGCGGAGGAGCGGGCGCTCGGCGAGGTCGCCACCCGGCTGGCCGTGGTGCTGCACAACCGGCTGCTCGACCAGGCCCTCGCGGTGACCCTCGCCGACCTGCGCCGCGCCAACAGCGACCTGCAGGCCTCCCGCGCCCGGCTGGTCAGCGCGGCCGACGCCGAGCGGCGGCGGATCGAGCGCGACCTGCACGACGGCGCGCAGCAGCACCTCGTCGCGCTCGCCGTCGGGCTGCGGCTCGTGCGGGACGGGGCCGAGGAGGCCGGCAACACCGCCGACGTCGAGCTGCTCGACGAGCTGGACCGCGGCGTCCGCGAGTCGATCGCCGCGCTGCGCGACCTCGCCCACGGCATCTACCCCCCGCTGCTGCGCGACGCCGGCCTGCCCGACGCGCTGCGCGCCGCGGCGGCCCGCAGCCCGCAGCCCGTGCAGGTCGTGGAGGACGGGCCGGTCGGCCGCCACCCCGAGCCCGTGGAGGCGGCGCTGTACTTCTGCTGCCTGGAGGCCCTGCAGAACGCGGCCAAGCACGCGCCGGGCAGCCCCGTCACCGTCACGCTCGCGCACCGCGACGGGGAGCTGGCCGTCGCGGTGGCCGACGGCGGACCGGGCTTCGACCCGCACGCCGTCGCGCCGGGGGCGGGTCGGCAGAACATGGCCGACCGGCTCGGCGCCGTGGGCGGGTCGGTGCGCTGGGACTCCGCACCGGGGCGGGGCACGACCGTCACCGGGTCCGTGCCCGTGGGGGTCTGAGCGGTGCGCGCGGTGACCGCGCTGGCCCGCGCCGAGCTGCGGGCGCGCGGGTGGTCGCTGCTCGCGATCGGGCTGCTGCTGGGCCTGGTGGGGGGCGCGGTGCTGGGCGCCGCCGCGGTGGGGGTGCGCACGGCGACGGCGTACCCGCGGCTGGTCGAGGCGACCGGGCTCGACGACGCGCGCGTGTTCGTGCCGGCCGACCAGCCCGACCTGGTCGCGCAGGTGCCGGAGCTGCCCGGGGTCGCGACGGCCTGGACGACCAGCGCGTGGGTGGCGCGGGTCGAGGGGCCGGTGCTGCGCTACGTCTCGGTCGGCGCCGGGACCGACCGGCCCGAGGGCCTGGTCGAGCCGGTGCTCGTGGAGGGCCGCGAGCCGGCGCCCGACGCCGCCGACGAGCTGCTCCTCGGTGAGCCGTTCGCGGAGGCGTCCGGCCTGCGCGTCGGCGACACCGTCACCCTGCGGCTGCTGACGCTGCAGGAGATCTCGCAGTTCGCCGTCGGGTTCGGCGACCCGGACGGCGCGACGGTGCGGATGCGGGTCGTGGGCATCGGGCGGATGACCTACTGGAGCGGTGCGCTGTCGAACACGCTCGCGGGTCCGGCCTTCGCCCGCGCGCACTCGGCCGCGGCCGCCGCCCACCCGGTGTTCCTGCGCCTCGACGGCACGCCCGGCGCGCCCGAGCGGTTCGCCGGGGCCTTCACCGCCGCCGCGCAGCGGGCGCCCGCGTCGGTCGTCGGCACCTACCTCCCGCCGCGCGTCGAGCTGCCCACCAGCCACACCGACCCGGCGGTCCGCACGGCCGAGGGGGTGCTCACCACCGGCCTCGCGGTGTTCGCGCTGGTGCTCGCCGCGGGCGGGCTGCTCGTCGTCGGGCAGGCGCTGGCGCGGCGGCACGCGGGGAGCCGGGCCACGCAGCGCGTCGAGTCGGCGCTGGGGATGACCGCGGTGCAGCGCGTCGGCGCCCGGGTGCTGGCGGCGGTGCCCGCGGCGCTGCTGGCCGGCGTCCTCGGGGCGGCGCTGGCGCTCGCGTCGGGCGCGCTGCCCGCGCTGGGGAGCCAGCAGCGCTTCGAGCCCGAGCCCGGCTTCCTCGCCCCCTGGCCGATCGCCGCCGGGGGCGCGGTGGTGATCGTCGCGGTGCTGCTCGCGGGCACGGCCGCGGCGGCCGCGCTCGCCGGCCGCCCGCACCGCGCCGTCCCGCCCGCGCCCGCCCGCACCGGCCTGGGCGGTCGGCGCCCGGCGCTGCTCGTCGGCACCGGGCTCGCCCTGCACGGGCGGCTGCGGGGCCCGCTGACCGTCCTCGGTGCGGGCCTGCTCGTGGCGGGCGTGGTGGCGGCGGCCACGGTGGGCGCCGGGCTGGCGCGGCTGGTCGACACGCCCGCCCGGTACGGGCAGAACGCCGACCTGACCCTCGTCGACGCCCGCGAGGACACGATCGCCGCGCTCGTCGCCGACGACCGGGTGGCCGCGCTCGACGTGGTCACCACCGCGGACGTCGCCCTGGCCGACGGCACGCCGGTGGCCGGCCTCGCGCTGGAGCACCGGCTGGGCGCGCTGCCGGTGGAGACGGTCTCCGGGCGCACCCCGGCCCGGGCCGGGGAGGTGGCCCTCGGGCCGCGCCTGGCGTCCCGGCTGGGCGTGGTGCCCGGCGACGCGCTCGACGTCCGCGCGCCGGGGGCCGGCACCACCGCGCTCACCGTCACCGGGGTGGTCGTGGTGAACACCCAGCCGAGCGGGGAGCTGGGGGCGCTGGGGGAGACCCTGGTGGTGACCCCCGACCAGCTGGCGGCCATCGCCTCGGCCGAGCCGCTGGTGAGCGCGGCCGTGGCCGCGCGGCCGGGCCGGGCGGGCGCCCTGTTCGACGCGCTCTCGCACGACCACGAGGTGTTCCTGGCCGAGACCCCGGACGAGATCCGCAACCTGCGCGACCTCCTGCTGCTGCCCGAGCTGCTCGCCGCCGCGCTGGCGCTGGTCGGGACGGCCGGCCTCGTGCACGCCGTCGTCACCGCCACCCGCCGGCACGCCGCGACCCTGGCCGTGCTCGCCGCGCTGGGCGCCACACCGCGGCAGGTGCGCCGCACGGTCGCCGTCCTCGCCGTGTCCACGGCGCTGCCCGCGCTGCTGGTGGGGGTGCCGCTGGGGCTCGCCGTCGGGCGCGTCCTGTGGTGGGAGATCGCCACCGGCACCGGGGTCGCGGGCGACGTCGCGCTGCCCGGCCCGCTGCTCGCCGGGCTCGCGCCCGCGGTGCTGCTGGCCGCGCTGCTGGCGGCGGGCGGACCCGCGCTGCGCGCCACCCGCACGCCGCCCGCCGCGCTGCTGCGCGGCGAGTGAGCGCTCAGCGCCGCGCCGCCTCCCACAGGCTGCGCAGGGCGGCCGGCCGCAGCTCCTCCTTGTGCAGGTAGGGCCCGTCGGCGCCGGGCGGGAGGTCGGTGCGGGCGTAGGTGGAGCACAGCACCACGACGGGGTGCGGCGCCGTGGCGCGCAGCAGCGGCGCGGCGTCGACCCCGCTCATGCCGGGCAGCCGCACGTCGAGCAGCACGAGGTCGGGCAGCAGCACCGCCACCACGTCGAGCGCCTCCTCCGCGCTCACCGCGTGCCCGGCCAGCCGGAACCCAGGCGTCCGCGCCAGCACCGCGGCCGCGGCCAGCCGGAACGCCGCGCTGTCGTCGACGACGAGCACCCCGACCGGTGCCTCCACCCCCGTCGTCACCCGCTCATCCCTGCAGGTACACGAGCACGGCGCTGACGCGGCGGTTGAGGTCGCGCTCCTCGGACAGCCCGAGCTTCGAGAAGATCGAGTTCGTGTGCTTCTCGATCGCGCGCTCGGTGAGCACGAGCGCCGCGGCGATGGCGGCGTTGCTCTTGCCCTGCGCCATCTCGGCGAGCACCTCCAGCTCGCGCGGGGTGAGCCGGTCCAGGTCGGACGGGGCGGCCCGCTGCGCGGCGACGAGGCCCTCGATCACGGTCGGGTCGATCACCGAGCCGCCCGCGGCGACCCGGCGGATCGCCTCGGCCAGCTCGTCGCCGTCGGCCACGCGCTCCTTGAGCAGGTAGCCCCGCCGGGCGGTGCCCCCCGAGAGCAGGGTCAGCGCGTAGGGCGCCTCGGCGTACTGGCTGAGCACGACCACCCCGACCTCCGGGTGCTCGGTGCGCAGCCGCGAGGCCACCGCGATGCCCTCGTCGGTGTGGGTGGGAGGCATCCGGATGTCGGTGACGACGACGTCGGGCTCCTCGTTGTCCACCAGCGCGCTCAGCGCGGGGAGGTCGGCCGCGGTGCCGACCAGGGTGAGGTCGTCGGCGGCGGCGACGAGCCGGGCCAGCCCGGCCCGCAGCAGGGCGTTGTCCTCGGCGAGCACCACTCGGGTCACGCCGACGACCCTAGGCGGGCCGGGGGAGGGCTGCCCGGGTGCTGCCACCACACCCCCGGTAGCAGGAGGACCACCCTCCGCCGCCCCGCTGCGGTCCCCCGGGTTACAGGAAGGCCACCTTCCCGCGAGGAGGTCGCAGGAAGGTGGCCTTCCTGCAACGGGTCGGGGCGGGGGTCGGGGCGGCTGGTCGTGGGCGGGTGGGGCGGGTGCCGCGCGGGTAGCGTCCCGCCCGTGAGTGCACCCGCCCGGCCGCGCGCCGCCGTGATCGTCACCGGGAGCGAGCTGCTCACCGGCACCATCCCCGACGCCAACGGCCCCTGGATCTCCCGCGAGCTGTCGACGCTGGGGTTCGAGGTCTCCCACGTCCTCGTCGTCGGCGACCGCCCGCAGGACCTGCGCGACGCGCTGGACTTCGTCCGCGGCGCGACGCTCGTCGTCACCAGCGGGGGGCTCGGGCCCACGGCGGACGACCTGACCGGGGAGGTCGTCGCGCAGTTCGCGGGCGCGCCGCTGGAGCTCGACGAGCGGATGCGCGAGCGCATCTCCGGGATCGTCACCGCCTGGGCGCAGCGCAGCGGCTTCGGCGGGCCCGCCCTGGAGGAGGCCACGCGCAAGCAGGCGATGGTGCCGCGCGGGGCGATCGCGCTGGACCCGGTGGGCACCGCGCCCGGGCTCGTCGTGCCCACGTCCGGCCCGCTCGTCGTCGTGCTGCCCGGCCCGCCCCGGGAGCTGCAGGGCATGTGGCCCGACGCGCTGGTCACCGCGCCCGTCGCGGAGCTGCTGACGGCGATCCCGTCCGCCCCCGAGCGGCACCTGCGGTTCTTCGGCCTGCCCGAGTCGGAGATCGCCGCGACCCTGCGCGAGCTCGACCCCGCCGACGTGGAGGTCACCACCTGCCTGCGCCGCTCGGAGCTGGAGGTCGACCTGCGGCCCGCCCCCGGCGCCGAGGACGCGGCCGAGGCGCTGGCCGCCGCGCTGACCGAGCGGCACGAGCGCCACCTGGTCAGCGCCGACGGTCGCACCACCGACGAGCTCGTGGCCCAGGCGCTGCTCACCCGCGGCTGGACGGTCGCCACCGGCGAGTCCTGCACGGGCGGGATGCTGGCCTCGCGACTGGTGGACCGCGCCGGGTCCTCGGCCTACGTGGCCGGGGGTGTGGTGGCCTACTCCAACGCGGCGAAGACCGCGCTGCTCGGCGTGCCGGAGGCGGTGATCGCCGAGCACGGCGCCGTGTCGCCGGAGGTGGCACGGGCCCTGGCGGACGGGGCGCGCGAGCGGCTCGGCGCCGAGATCGGCATCGGGATCACCGGGGTGGCCGGCCCGGGCGGCGGGACGGAGGCCAAGCCCGTCGGCTACGTGTGCTTCTGCGTCACCACCGCCGACGGGCGGGTGCTCGCCCGGGACCCGCAGCTGCGCGGGAGCCGGTCGGACATCCGCGAGCGGTCGACCGACATCGGGATGCACCTGCTCTGGCGCGCGACCCGCTGAGGGGGCGGCCCACCCCCGTCCCGCCCGGCCGGGACGGGGGCGGTCAGCCGTGCGTCAGGACGAGGCGGCGCGGGCGGCGTCGAAGCGCGCCGCGGCGTCGGCCCAGTTGACGACGTTCCACCAGGCCTTGACGTAGTCCGGCTTCACGTTCTTGTACTGCAGGTAGAACGCGTGCTCCCACATGTCGAGCATGACGATCGGGGTGATGCCGACCGGCACGTTCCCGGCCTGGTCGGTCAGCTGCAGGATGTGCAGCTGCTGCCCGAGGGCGTCCCAGCCCAGCACGCCCCAGCCGGAGCCCTGGATGGTGGTGGACGCGGCGGTGAACTGGCCCTGGAACCCGTCGAACGAGCCGAAGGTGTCGTCGAGCGCCGCGGCCAGCTCGCCGGTGGGCTTGCCACCGCCGTCGGGCGAGAGGTTCTGCCAGAACAGCGAGTGGTTGATGTGCCCGCCCAGGTTGAAGGCGAGGGTCTTCTCCAGGCCGACGATCGAGCCGAAGTCGCCGCTCGCGCGGGCCGCGGCGAGCTTCTCCTTCGTCTCGTTGAGGGCCTTGATGTACGTGGCGTGGTGCTTGCTGTGGTGCAGCTCCATGATCTCGGCCGCGATGTGCGGCTCGAGCGCGCTGTAGTCGTAGGGCAGGTCGGGCAGGGTGTACTCGGCCATCGAACTCCTCCGGGTGCGTGTGGATCCGTGCGTCCCCGATCCTGCCCCTCCCCGCCGACCGGCGCACGGCCGGGGAGGGCAGCGCCGCCGGGCCGCTCACGGGGCTGCCGGGCGCGGGTCGCGGTGCCACGATGGGCCGATGGAGCAGGCGGACGGACGGCGGTTCGGTGACGGCCTGGCGGTCGGACCGGACCTGGTGGGTGCGGCCGAGGTGGCGGTGGCGCAGGCGCTCGCCCCGCTGGAGGGGGCCCGGCCCGACCTGGCGTGGGTGTTCCTCGCCCCGGGCCGGACGGGCGCGGCCGAGGCCGCGGGCCGGCGGGCGGTGGAGCTGCTCGGCTCCCGCACCACGGTCGGTGTCACCTCCGGCGGGGTCATCGGCGACGGGCGCGGGGTCGAGGGCGGCCCGGCCGTCGCCGTCTGGGCGGGGGTGCTGCCCGGCGTCACCGTGCGGCCCTTCCGGCTCACCGCCACCCCCCGGGAGGGCGGGCTGTCGGTGGCCGGCCTGCCGCGGCTGCGCGAGGACGAGAGGGTGGCGGCGCTCGTCGTCGACCCCTACTCGTTCCCGGTGGCGGGCCTGCTGCAGCACGTCAACACGGTCTCGCCCGGGTTCCCGCTGGTCGGCGGGCTCGCCGGGGCGGGCGGGCCGGGGGCGAACCGGCTGTTCCTCGACAGCCCCGACGTCCGGTGCGCGGTGCACGACGACGGCGGCGTCGGCGTGGTGCTCGGCGGCGGCGTCACCGCGCGGACGGTCGTGAGCCAGGGGTGCCGCCCGATCGGCCCGCCGATGGTGGTGACGCGGGCCGACGGCAGCATCCTGCTGGAGCTGGCCGGCGTGCCCGCCTACCGGCGGCTCACCGAGATCATCGCGGCGCTCCCGCCCGAGGACCAGGAGCAGGTGGCCCGGGGCCTGCACGTCGGCGTGGCCATCGACGAGTACGGCGACGAGCTCGGCCGCGGCGACTTCCTCATCCGCGGGGTCACCGGCGCCGACCCGAGCAGCGGGGCGGTGGCCGTCGGCGACGTGGTGGAGGTGGGGCAGACGGTGCGCTTCCAGGTGCGCGACGCGGCGGGCGCCGGCGAGGACCTCGCCGAGCTGCTGGGCCCCGAGCCGGCGCGCGGCGCCCTGGTGTTCTCCTGCAACGGCCGCGGCACCGCCATGTTCGACAGCGCCGACCACGACGCGCGCGTGCTGCGCCGCGCCCTCGGCGAGGGCGGCGTGGCCGGGTTCTTCGCCGCCGGCGAGATCGGGCCGGTCGGCGGGCGCAACCACCTGCACGCGTTCACGGCGTCGGTGCTGGCGTTCCGCTGAGGCCGTGCGCGCGCACGGGCGTCCCAGCCCTCCTGCGCGCGCACGGGCGCGTCAGCGCACCAGGCGGAAGAACGTGCGCAGCTCGTCGACGAACACGTCGGGCTGCTCCATCGACGCGAAGTGCCCGCCCACGTCGGGGCGGCTGAAGTGCCGGATGTCGGTGTAGCGGCGCTCCAGCCAGGAGCGCGGCAGCCGCCACAGCTCCTTGGGGAAGATCGTGATGCCGGTGGGGACGTCGACCTGGTCGAGGCGGCGGCGCCGGAAGCTCTCCCAGTACAGCCGGGCCGAGGACGCACCGGTGGCCGGCAGCCAGTAGAGCATGACGTCGTCGAGCATCCGGTCGCGCGCGATCACGTTCTCCGGCGGGCCGGCCGAGTCGGTCCAGTCCCAGAACTTCTCGACGATCCACAGGCACTGCGCGACCGGCGAGTCGACCAGCCCGTACCCGAGGGTCTGCGGCCGCGTGGCCTGGACCGCGGAGTAGCCGGTGCGGAAGGCCTCGAAGCGGCGCCGCTCGGCCAGGTCCTCCTCCTCGTCCTTCGTCAGCGGGGGCACCGACCCCTCGGGCGGGCGCTGCGCGATCGGGAGCGTGATGTGGATGCCGGCGACGTTCTCCGGCATGCCCGTCCCGAGCGCTGAGGTGATCATGGCGCCCCAGTCGCCGCCGTGGGCGCCGTAGCGCTCGTAGTCGAGCCGGTCCATCAGCTGCGCCCAGGCCGTGGCGATCCGCTCGACGCCCCACCCGGCCGTCCCCGGCTTGCCGCTGAACCCGTAACCGGGCAGCGAGGGCACGACGACGTGGAAGGCGTCGCGCGGGTCGGGCGGGTCGGTCAGCGCGTCCAGCAGGTCGAGGAACTCGATCACCGAGCCGGGCCAGCCGTGGGTGAGCAGCAGCGGCAGGGCGTCGCGGTGCCGGGAGCGGACGTGCAGGTAGTGCACCTGGCAGGAGTCGTCGCCACCGCCGTCGAGCGGGGTGGTGAACTGCGGGAGCGCGTTGAGCTCGGCCTCGCAGCGCCGCCAGTCGTAGCGCCGGCGCCAGTGGTCGACGAGGTCGCGCGCGTAGTCCAGCGGCACGCCCTGGCCCCAGCCCTCCACGGTGGCGGGCTCGGGCCAGCGGGTGCGGTCGATGCGCTCGTGCAGGTCGGCCAGGTCGGCGTCGGGGACCTCGATGCGGAACGGGCGCATCAGAGCTGGACGCCCCGCGTGAGCGCGCCGTCGACGACGAGGTTGGTGCCGGTGATGAAGGACGCGCGCGGGCTGGCCAGCACCGTCACCGCGTAGGCGATCTCCTCCGGCGCCGCCATCCGGCCGGTCGGGTTGAGGCCGAGCGCGGTGGAGAACAGCTCGGGGTTCCCGCCCTCGATGCCGGCCCAGACCCCGCCGGGGAAGTAGGTGTTGCCCGGGGAGACGGTGTTGGCCCGCACCCCGGCCGCGGCGTGCTGGTGGGCCAGCCCGGCGACGTAGTGGACGATCGCCGCCTTCATCGTGCCGTAGGCGTCCTTGGCGAAGTCGATCTCGCGGCCGGACACCGAGGACACCGCGACGACCGACCCCCTGGACTCCAGCAGGTGCGGCAGCGCCGCCTCGCACAGCCGCACGGTGTGCATGAGGTCGACCTCGAACCCGGCCCTCCAGTTCTCCTCACCCGACCCGATCGCGAGCGCGCTGACGTTGGCCACGACGGTGTCGACCGACCCGAACCGCTCCGCCGTGTCCGCCACCCACGCGGTGAGCGCGGCACCGTCGGCCACGTCCAGCGCCGTGCCCGCGGCGTCGTCGCCGAGCTCGTCCTGCGCCTGCTGCACGTCGGCGGCGGTGCGCGCGCAGAACGCGACGCGGGCGCCCTCGGCGAGCAGGGCCTCGACGACGGCGCGGCCGATGCCCTTCGTGCCGCCGGTGACCATCGCCGTCGTGCCGGCCAGCTGCAGGTCCATGTCAGTGCAGTCCTTCCGCGAGGGAGCGCAGGTGGCGGTGCACGCCGCCGTGGGCGTCGGCGGCGGGGAGCAGCCGCTTGGAGATCTTCGTCAGCGCGCTGTAGTTGGTGTCGCAGACGTTGGCCAGCGGGCTCTTCGCCGTCTGGGTGAGCAGCTGGTAGGCGTCGAGCCGGTCGAGCCCGTAGAGCTCGCCCAGCCAGGCGATCATGCCGACCTGCGAGGCCCGCCAGGCGTCCTCCAGCGGGCGCGCCGAGCCGACCACGGCGTAGTGGTCGTCGTGCTCGAGCTGCGGCCACGGCGGCGCCCCGCCCTTGACCAGCTCGACGATCAGCGTCACGTCCATCGCGCCCTCGACGGCCGTGCCGCAGCTCTCGCCCTCGCCCTGCCGGTAGTGCCCGTCGCCGACGGAGAACAGCGCGCCCTCGACGTTGACGCCCAGGTAGCAGGTGGTGCCGGGCTTCATCTCCGGGGTGTCCATGTTGCCGCCGAACACGTCGGGCACCAGGCTCGAGCGCACCTCGCGCCCCGGCGGGGCCACCCCGACCGTGCCGAGCATCGGCTCCAGCGGCAGGTCGAGGGTCAGGTTGGCCGCCTCGTAGCGGATCGTGCCGGCGGTCCGGTCGAGCTGGTAGATCCAGGTGCGCTCCGGCAGCGGGTCGTGCAGCAGCGACGGGTGCGTGAGCGCGCCGAAGAACGGGATGGTCGTCGACGCGGCCCAGTCCCGCGCCGGCACGAGGTCGACGATGTGGATCGCGAGCGTGTCGCCCGGCTCCGCGCCCTCGACGAAGAACGGACCGGTCTGCGGGTTCACCTGCGTCATGTCGAGGCTGCCGGGCCCGTCGGACGGGCGGCGGATGCGGCCGGAGAACGCGTCCTCGGTCCACAGCCGCAGCGCCGTGCCGGGCCTGATCCGGTGCGAGGGCGCGGCGCCGCCGAACGTCCACACGTACTGCTCGGGGGTGGGGCGGTACTCGACGACGTCCACCGGCCGGATCGTGGCGGGATCACCCGCGGGGCGCAAGGGGTGCGGGAGCGCCCAGCGCCCGGCCGACGCCCCGCGCCGCGGCGCGGACCGCCGGCACGTGCGCCCGCGGGTCGGAACCGGCCGGCACCACCACCGACAGCCCCGCCACGACGTCGCCGCGGGGGCCGCGCACCGGGGCGGCGACCGACAGGGCGATCAGCTCGATCTGGCCGTCGCAGACGGCGACACCGGTGCGGCGGACGTCGGCGAGCACCCGGCGCAGCGCGGCGGGGTCGGTCACGGTGCGGGCGGTCCAGCGGCGCAGCGGCCCGGCGAGCACCCGTTCCTGCAGCTCCGCCGGCGCGTGGGCGAGCAGCACCTGCCCCACGCCGGTGGCGTGCAGGGGCAGGCGCCCGCCGGGCCGGGAGATGACGGGGACCGCGCCCCGCGCGGACAGCCGCTCCACGTACACGGCGTCGTGGCCGTCGAGCACGGCGAGCTGCACGTTCTGCCGGGTCACCTCGACGAGGTCCTCGAGGAACGGCATCGCCGACTCGCGCAGCCCCAGCGAGCGCGGCGCGAGCGAGCCGACCTCCCACAGGCGCAGCCCGATCCGGTAGCGCCCGCCGTCGCCGCGCTCCAGCGCGCCCCAGCCCGCGAGCTCCCCGACGAGCCGGTGCGCGGTGGACAGCGGCAGGCCCGCCCGGCGGGCGATCCCGGTGAGGGTGAGCTCGGGGCGCTCGGCGGTGAAGGCGTCGAGCACCGCCAGGACGCGCCCGGCCACCGTCTCGCGCACCCCCGCATCCTTCCGCTGGGCGGAAGGTCCGTCGAGCCGGGCCGCCCGATCGGTGAGGCTCCTCCCATGCGCACCCGGGTGGGGATCGTCGGCGCCGGACCGGCGGGGCTCCTGCTGTCGCACCTGCTGGCCCGCGCGGGCATCGACTCGGTCGTGCTGGAGGCCCGCAGCCGCGAGCACGTCGAGAAGCGGGTGCGGGCCGGCGTGCTGGAGCACCCCACCGTCGAGCTGCTGCGCGAGGTCGGCGTCGGGGAGCGGATGGACCGCGAGGGGATGCCGCACTCCGGCATCTCCCTGCGCTTCGACGGCGGCGACCACCGCATCGACTTCGCCGACCTCGTCGGGCGCGGCATCGTCGTCTACGGGCAGCAGGAGGTCGTCAAGGACCTGGTCGCGCGCCGGCTCGCCGACGGGGGCGACCTGCGGTTCGAGGTGTCGGACGTCGTGATCGACGGTGTGGACGGCGACCCGGTGATCGGCTTCACCCGCGACGGGCGGCGCGAGGAGCTGCACTGCGACGTGGTCGCCGGCTGCGACGGGTTCCACGGCACCGCGCGCGCCGCCGTCGCCCCGACGGGGTTCGACCGGCAGTACCCCTTCGCCTGGCTGGGCATCCTCGCGCGGGCGGCGCCGACGCACGACGAGCTCGTCTACGCCCACCACGAGAACGGCTTCGCGCTCTACTCGATGCGCAGCCCGGAGATCACCCGCCTCTACCTGCAGGTGCCACCGGGCACCGACGCCGCCGACTGGTCCGACGCGCGGATCTGGGACGAGCTGCAGCTCCGCCTGGCCGCCGACGGCTTCACGGTGAACGAGGGCCCGCTGCTGGAGAAGGGCGTCACGGGGATGCGGTCGTTCGTCTCCGAGCCGATGCGCCGCGGGAAGCTCTTCCTCGCCGGCGACGCCGCGCACATCGTGCCGCCCACCGGCGCGAAGGGCATGAACCTGGCGGTCGCCGACGTGCGGGTGCTGGCCGAGGCGCTCACCGACCACCTCCTGCGCGGCGACGACGCCGGCGTCGACGCCTACTCCGACGTCTGCCTGCGCCGCGTCTGGCGCGCCGAGCACTTCTCCTGGTGGATGACGTCGATGCTGCACGAGTTCCCGGACCAGGACGCCTTCCAGCGCCGCCTCCAGCTCTCCCAGCTGCGCTACACCGCGTCCTCCCGGGCCGCCGCCACCAGCCTCGCCGAGAACTACGTCGGCCTGCCCCACGGGAGCGTCTGAGATGACCGTCCCCCTGCTGCACCCGCCGTACCGGAGCACGGTGCTGCGCGCCCCGACGCAGCCGCTCGTGGTGCTCCCGCACCGCCTCACCGAGGTCACCGGCCCGCTGCTCACCGGTGACGTCGGCCCGAGCGACCACGACCTCACCCGCCAGCACGCGGGCGAGGCCCTCGGGCAGCGGATCGTGGTGTCCGGGCAGGTCCGCGACGGCGACGGCCGCCCCGTCCCGGACGCGCTGGTGGAGGTCTGGCAGGCCAACGCGGCCGGCCGCTACGCCCACGCCCGCGACACCTGGCCGGCCCCGCTGGACCCGAACTTCTCCGGCGGGGGCCGCGTGGGCACCGGGCCGGACGGGCGGTACTCGTTCACCACCGTCAAGCCCGGCGCCTACCCGTGGGGCAACCACCACAACGCCTGGCGCCCCGCGCACATCCACTTCTCGCTGTTCGGCCGCGCGTTCACCCAGCGGCTGGTGACCCAGATGTACTTCCCCGACGACCCCCTGCTCGCCTTCGACCCCATCTACGGGGCCGTGCCGGACCCGGCGGCGCGGCGGCGGATGGTGTCGGCCTTCGACATGGACGCGACGCGGCCCGACTGGGCGCTGGCGTTCCGCTTCGACATCGTGCTGCGCGGGCGCGGGCAGACCCCCTTCGAGGAGCCCCACGATGGCTGAGCGGACGACCACCGGGGGGCCGACGCCGTCCCAGACGGTCGGGCCGTTCCTGTCCATCGGGCTGACCTGGCCGGCCGGGCGGTTCGTCGTGCCGGCGGACGCGCCGGGGGCGGTCACCATCGGCGGCGTCCTGCACGACGGCGCGGGCGAGCCGGTCGTCGACGGGCTCGTGGAGACCTGGCAGGCCGACCCGGACGGCCGCTTCGACCACCCCGCGGACCCCCGCCGGGGCGCGTCGGGCGTCGCGGGGTTCCGCGGGTTCGGGCGCTGCGCCACCGACACCGCGACCGGCGCGTTCGAGATCGTGACGGTCAAGCCCGGCGCGCTCGGCGACGGGCAGGCCCCCCACATCGACGTGTCGGTGTTCGCCCGCGGCCTGCTCGACCGCGTCGTCACCCGGATCTACTTCCCCGACGAGGAGGCGGCCAACGCGGCCGACCCGCTGCTCGCCTCTCTGCCGCCCGAGCGGGCGGCCACCCTCGTCGCGCGCCCGGCGGGGGAGGGGCGGCTGCGGTTCGACGTGCACCTGCAGGGCGAGCGGGAGACGGTGTTCCTGCAGCTGTAGGGCGGCGAACCGCCCCTTCCGGTGAACCCGGTCACGCGTGGACCCTCCCGACCGGGGGAATCCCGGGCATCCACACCGCGTCCACGCCTGGTGGACGGGCCGCACCCGCGCCGAGGTGGTCTGATCAGCGGGAGAGGAGGCGCGATGACGACCGGCACGATCGAGCCCGGCGGTTCGTCCGCCGGACCCGTCCCGCCCCTGCGCCAGCGGCACCCGCTCATGGTCCAGCTGTCGCGCTACGTGGTCGCGGGCGGCGTCGGCACGGGCGTCAACGCGCTGACCTTCCTGCTGCTGCGCACGTTCTGGGAGAACCCGCTCGGGGCCAACCTCGTCGCGCTGGTCGTCAGCACGCTGGTCAGCACCGAGTTCAACCGCCGCTTCACCTTCGAGAACGCCGAGGGCCCGGCGTGGCGGCAGCACGCCCAGACCTGCGGCGTGGTCGCGTTCTACGCCGTCTACTCCTCGTCGGTCCTGATGGTGCTCGCCGCCACGGTCGAGGACCCCACCCCGCTGCTGGAGAGCGCAGTGGTGGCCGGCGCCAGCGTGCTCGGCGGCGCGGGCCGCTACCTGCTGCTGCGGTTCTGGGTGTTCTCCCACTCCGACCGCGACGTCCCGACGAGCCGCTGGGGCCGCACGGGGCGCATCGTCCTCGCGGCGGTGCTCGGGGCCGCGCTGCTGCTCACCTCCGCCTGCGGGCTGCTGGTCTGACCCGGATCTCTGGCAGGGTGGGCGCATGCGCCTCACCGCCCGCCGCGCCGTCGCGGCCCTCCTGGCCGGGTCCGCCCTCCTGCTCAGCTCCGCCGCGTCCTGCGGCCCCACCGGGGACGACGACGACGACACCCCGGGCGTCGTGCAGGAGGAGGGCGACGACGACGGGGACGACTGACCCTCCGTCGTCCGGGAGGGCGGCGCGGCCTGCGCGCCGCCCCGGACCGACCTAGGCTCGGGGCATGGCCGAGACCGGCGCCTTCGTGCGCGAGCCCGTGGCCCTCGACGAGCGCATCACCTCCGACGGGTCGTCCCGCTGGCCCGTGGAGGCGGGGCGCTACCGGCTCGTCGTCGCGCGCGCCTGCCCGTGGGCCAACCGCTCCGTCATCGTGCGCCGGCTCCTCGGGCTGGAGGACGCCATCTCGATGGGGATCGCGGGCCCGCTGCACGACGAGCGCAGCTGGCGCTTCCACCTCGACCCGGGTGACCGCGACCCGGTGCTCGACATCGAGCACCTCGGCGAGGCCTACCGCAAGGCCGACCCCGACTACGACGCCGGGATCACCGTGCCCGCGATGGTGGAGATCGCGTCGGGGAAGGTCGCCACCAACGGCTTCCACCAGCTCACCCTGGACTTCTCCACCCAGTGGACCGCCCACCACCGCCCGGGCGCGCCCGACCTCTACCCCGCCGACCGCCGCGACGAGATCGACGCGATGATCGCGTCGTTCTACGAGGACGTGAACAACGGCGTCTACAAGTGCGGCTTCGCGAGCGGGCAGCGCGCCTACGAGCGCGCCTTCCGCGCGCTGTTCGGGCGGCTCGACGCCCTGTCCGACCACCTCGCCACCCGCCGCTACCTGGTCGGCGAGACCATCACCGAGGCCGACGTGCGGCTGTGGGTCACCCTCGTCCGCTTCGACGCGGCCTACCACGGCCACTTCAAGTGCAACCGGCACAAGCTCACCGAGCTGCCCGTGCTGTGGGCCTACACCCGCGACCTGTTCCAGACCCCCGGCTTCGGGGACACCATCGACTTCCCGCAGATCAAGCAGCACTACTACGGCGTGCACCGCACGATCAACCCGTCCGGCGTGGTGCCGCTCGGCCCCGACGTGTCGGGGTTCCTCACCCCGCACGGGCGCGAGGAGCTCGGCGGTCGCCCGTTCGGCGACGGCACCCCGCCCGGCCCGGTGCGCGAGGGCGAGCGCGTGCCCCCGCTGAGCTGATCCGCCCCGTGCGTCTGCACGTGGGGTGCGCGATGTGGGTGCACCGGGCGTGGCCGGGGCGCCTCCTGCCCCGGTCGCTGCCGGCGCGGGAGCGGCTGCGGGCGTACGCGGGCTGGTGCAACGCCGTCGAGGGCGGCACGACCTTCTACGCGACGCCGTCCCCGCGGGTCGTCGCCACCTGGGCGGAGCAGACCGACCCGGACTTCCGGTTCGTGCTCAAGCTGCCCCGGGCCGTCACCCACGAGCGCCGGCTCACCGGCGTCGAGAGCGAGATGCGGGCGTTCCTGGACGCGGTCGCGCCGCTCGGCCCGCGGACGGCGGCGCTGTGGGTGCAGCTGCCGCCGTCGTTCGGGCCCACCGACGTCGACGCCCTCGCCCGCTTCCTGCGCCGGCTGCCCGCACACCCGCGCGCGGTGGAGGTGCGCCACCCCGCGTTCTTCGACGACGACGGCGCCGCGGAGCGGCTGGAGGCCGTCCTGGACGCCGCCGGGGCGGAGTGGGTGCCCTTCGACACGACGGTGCTGTTCGCCGACCCGCCCACCAGCGAGGCGGAGCGGGAGGCGTGGGCGCGCAAGCCGCGGCTGCCGCGGCGGACGCGAGCGCTGACCGGGCGGCCGATCGTCCGCTACCTCGGCCGCGACGCAGTGGACCGCACCGTCGAGGGCTGGCGCGTGTGGACCGAGGTCACTGCGACCTGGCTGCGGGAGGGTCGCTCACCGACGGTGTTCGTGCACACCCCGGACAACGCCGACGCGCCCCTGCTCGCCCGCCGGTTCCACGACGACGTGCGGGCGCTCGTGCCGGACCTCGCCCCGCTGCCCGGACCCGCGCCCGTCGAGCCGGCGACGCTGTTCTGATCCGACGGCACCCCGCCCGGTTCCGGTACCGGTACCGGCCGTGCGACGGGGCATGATGGGCGCCGATGACGTCCCACCGCGCCGCGCGCCGCTCGGCCGCCTCCCACCCGCCCGGTCCCCCCACCGCCCGGCGGCGGGCGGCCGGGCCCCTGCTCGTGGGGCTCGCGCTCGGCACGGCGCTCACCGCGGCCGCGGTCGTCGGGCTGGCGCCCGCCCCGGCCCCGGTCGCGGCGCTGTCGGCGGCCGTCCCGGCGCCCGCGGTGCCCGAGCCGGACGACCGGCTCCCCGACTGCGCCGCCGTCGTCGACGCGATGGCGCCCCGCGAGCGCGTCGCCCAGCGCCTGGTGATCGGCGTCGACGCGGCCGACCCGGAGGGCACGGCCGAGGTGGTCCGCGCCGTCCAGCCCGGCGGGGTGTTCCTCGGCGGCAACGCCACCGCGCTGCTCACCGACCAGGCGCTGCGCGGCGTGCAGGCCTCGGCCCGCATCCCGGTCACCGTGGCCGTCGACGACGAGGGCGGGCGCGTCCAGCGCGTCGACGACCTCGACGGCGAGCTGCCCAGCGCGCGCGCCATGTCCGAGCTGAGCCCCGGGGAGGTGCGCGCCCTGGCCGTGGAGCGCGGCGGGGCGCTGGCCGCGCGCGGGGTCACGATGGACATCGCCCCCGTCGTCGACCTCGGCGGGCAGCCCCGCGGCGCCGTCATCGGCGACCGGGCGTTCGGGGAGGACCCGGCCGACGTCACCGAGTACGCGCTCGCGTTCGCGGAGGGCCTGGGCGAGGCCGGGATCGCGTCGGTGGTGAAGCACTTCCCCGGCCACGGCCGCGCCGACGGCGACTCGCACCGCGGGCGCGTCACCGCCCCGCCGCTGGACGAGCTGCGCGGCGCGGACCTGCGGCCCTACGCCGACCTGGTCGGGCCGGGGCGGCCGCTGGCGGGCGGCGGCACCGCGGTGATGGTCGGGCACCTCGACGTCCCCGGCCTCACCACCGACCTGCCGACGTCCCTGACCCCGGCCGTCTACGCCCTGCTCCGCGACGAGATCGGGTTCGACGGCCTGGTCATGACCGACGACCTCGGCGCGATGCAGGCGATCACCGACGCCTACCCGCTGCCCGACGCCGTCCTCGCGGCGCTCGCCGCGGGGGCCGACACGGCCCTGTGGTCGAACCCCGACGACCCCGCGCCGGTGGTCGCGGCGCTGGAGCGGGCCCTGGCCGACGGCGGGCTCGACCCGGCCGCGAACGACGCCGCCGTCGTCCGCGTCCTGCGCGCGAAGGGCGCCTGCGGCGCCCCGTGAGCGGAGGTGGCGGCCAGGGCCGCCATCTCCGCTCACGGGCGGCGTCAGCCGCGCGCCATCCCCCGGCGCACGGCGCCGATCAGGTAGGGGCGCAGCTCGTGCGGGGCGACGATCTCGTCCACCGAGCCGACGCGCTGGGCGCGCTGGATGCTGTGCGCGGCGTCGAACTCGTCGGCCACCTCGCCCAGCTTCTCCGACCGCACGGCCGGGCGCAGCGCCGCCAGCTCGGCCGACAGCCGCCCCGCCTCGGCGTCGTCGCCCGCCTGCTGGGCGTCGGCGACGCGCGCCTCCAGCGCGGCGATCCGCGGGTCGGCGGCGGTGCGCTTGTTCACCTCGCCCGCGAAGACGACGGCCGCGGCCGGCGCCCCGCCGATCACCGACGCGTACGAGCCCTCGACCGCGGCGATCTCCATGTTGTCGTGCAGCGTCTTGGAGAACACCACGAACGCGCCGCCGTGGTAGCGCGACACCACGCAGAACACGATCGGGCCGGAGAAGTTGACGATCGCGCGCCCGATCTCCGCGCCGTACTCCAGCTGGAGCTGCCGCAGCGACTCCGGTGACCCGTCGAACCCCGACAGGTTGGCCAGGATCACCAGCGGCCGGTTGCCGCTGGCCGCGTTGATCGCCCGCGCCGTCTTCTTCGACGACTTCGGGAACAGCGTGCCCGCGGAGAACGTGCTGGGCCCGTCGGTCGGGAGGATCCCGCGGCGCGGCAGCGGGCGGGACTCCACGCCGAGCAGCGCCACCGGCTGCCCGCCCAGGTGCGCGTCCAGCACGACCACGCCCTCGGCGTCGATCATGTCGGCCCAGCGCTCCAGCGTGGGGTGGTCGGCGTCGGCGACGGCCTGCATCACCGAGCGGATGTCGAACGGCTTCTTGCGCCCCGGGTTGGTGACCGGGGAGAACACCTCGCCGACCGTGGTGAAGTCGCAGCCCGGCCCGGAGTGCGGCGAGCCGGAGATGTCGCGGTCGACCGGGTCGGCGGACGGCGCCGGCCGCGGGAACCGCTCGCCGGGCGCGCGGTAGGTGTGGGAGTAGTGGGCGAGCAGCACGTCCACCGCCCCGGACAGGTCGGGCGCCCAGTACTGCGCCTGCCCGTTCGGGCCCATGATCCGGTCGTAGCCGCCGATGCCGAAGTTGTCCTCCGCCGACACGCCGCCGGAGAAGTCGAGGCTCTGCTTGCCGGTGAGCACCATGGCGCTGTCCGGCGTCATGACCAGGATGCCCTTGGTGTGCATGAGCATCGTCGCCTCGGCGTTCCAGTACGGCTGGGCGCCCACGTTGATGCCCGTGACCACGACGTTGATCTCGCCGCCCGCCTGCGTGAACTCGACGATCCCGCGCAGCGCCCGGGAGATCCAGTCCATGTTCTCGGTGCCGGAGTCCATCGCGATCTTCGCCCCGGCCGACACGGCGAACCACTCGATCGGCGCGTCCAGCTCCCGGGCCAGCGCGATCGCGGCCAGCACGCGCGCGCACTCCGGCTCGGCCAGGGCGCCGAGGGCCTTGGTCGGGTCGCCGATGAGCACGACGCGGGTCATGCCCTCCGGGTAGCGGGCCGTGGGCGTGCTGACCGTGCCGAGCACCAGGTTGGCGGTGTTGCCGCCCGGGGCGCGGTCGACGACGACCGGCGCGCCGCTGGCGTCCAGGTCGTACTCGGTGAACGTGCCGGGCGCCCCGGAGGGGTCGGGGTTGCGCACCAGCATGGGCACGAGCTCGTAGGGGTAGACGGCGCCGCGCCGGCGGGCCCGGATGACCTTCTGCGCGTAGCCGTCCAGCTCGCCCATCGGGTGCACGGGCGGCTGGGTGATCCGCACCGTGAGCCCGGCGCCCGGCGGGCGCGACAGCCGCAGCAGGTGCTCGCTCGGCTCCCCGCCATCGCTGTCGGCCAGCCGGAACTGCACGAGCACCTGCTCCAGCCCCAGCGCGTCGGTGCGCGGCGCGAGCAGCCGCACGACGTCGCCGAGGGCGTCCAGCGGCACGTCCACCACCGGCCACACGTAGAGCAGCACGCGGTTCCACTCGAGCCGGGCGTCGGCGCGGTCGGCGGCCCGCGCCGCCCGCAGCGAGTCCAGGCAGGCGTCGAGCACGTGCTCCAGCTGCGGCAGCGCGCGGATGCGGCCGGTGTCGTCGCGCAGCAGCGTGAGGTCGCGGACGTCGGACAGCGCGACCAGCCGGACGTCGTCGGGCACGTTGCGCCCGACGGCCCGGAACAGGTGGACGTCGACGGGGGAGGGCAGCCGGGTCAGCGCGAAGTCCCGCAGCCGCCACAGGCCCAGCCGGTCGGCCACCATCGGGTGCAGCCCGCGCAGGGTGGTGTCCTCGACGGGACGGCGGTCGGGTCCGGGGCGGAAGGTGAACCAGGCCGACCGCTCGTCCCCGTGCGGGCGGCGGACGGCCACGGCCACGCGCTCCAGCTTCTCGGGCAGCCGCCCCAGCAGCGCGAGGATCTTCTGCGACGAGCGCTCCGGGTCGGTGTCGGGCGCCTCGCCGGCGATGACGTAGAGGTCGAGCACGACGGCGCGGTCGGCCGGGGCGGCGAGGATGAGCCGGCGCAGGTCGCCCTGCACCGCCTTCGGGTCGCAGGCCGGCGGCGCGTCGGGGGCCGTGTAGACGGTGGTGGCCAGCACGGTCACCGCCCGCCCGTCGTGGGTGTAGGTCGCGGTGAGCTGCGGGCGGCCGCCGCGGTCGGACAGCTCGACCCCCTCCAGCTCCCGCACGCGGTAGTAGCGCCGCGTCATCACCTCGAGCATCGCGTCGTGGTGCCGCTCGCCGAACACGCCGAGGATCGGGTCGGCCGCGGCCACGATGCCGTCGATCTCCGCGGCGCGCGCCGGGTCGCCGAGCGGTGGCAGCGCGTCGAGCCGCTCGCGCACCTGCGCCTGCCCGCGGGCCCGCTCGGCGGCGATGAGGGGGGCGTCGAAGCAGCTGTAGCGGACCCGCCGCGCGAGGTTGCCGACCACGGGGTGGCGCAGCTGCGTCGCGGTGACGAGCTGGTCGAGCGTGCGCAGGTAGTCCTCGCGCGCGCTGTCGGGCAGCGACCCGGGGTGCTGCAGCCGCCACTGCAGCAGCGCCAGCACCACCGGGACGTGCGCGGACGCCCGGCGGTGGGCCAGGAACATCCGGTACAGCGCCGACTCCAGCGGGGCCGACTCCGGCGGCCCGCCGGCCTCCAGGTCGGTGACGCCGTAGTGCGCCAGCGCCCGGCGCAGCCGCCCCCGGAACGCCTCGGGCAGCCCCTCGGCGTCGGCGTCGCGCGAGCGCAGGTAGGCGTAGAGGTACTCCTGCGGGTTGCGCGCCTCCTCCGGCTCGCGGTCGTCGTCGGGCCCGTCGGTGCCGACCCGGCGGTTGCGCGACAGCGCGGCCAGGTCGGCGAAGATCCGCAGCACGGCGGTCTCCCCGGCCAGGACCCCGGGGTCGTCCGCCGGGAGCTCGGACCGGGCCGCGGTGAGCGCGGCGAGCAGCGGGCGGGCGTCGCGCTCGTCGATGTCGTAGCCGAGCACGAGGTGGCGCAGCGAGGTCAGCGCGTCGGCGGCCGCGGCCGCGGGGTCGTCCACGCCGCCGGTGCCGCTCAGGGCGGCCAGGTCGACCCGCTGACCGCCGCCGGCGGGGCCGGCGTCGTCGTCGGGCTCCAGCCGCACGAGCTTCGTGCCGCCCTCCACCTGGGTGTTCGCCGCGACGAGCACCTCGGCGACGCGGCCGGCCACCGGCGCGCGCAGGGCCGTCTCCAGCTTCATCGACTCGACGACCGCGACGACGTCACCGGCCGCCACCTCGTCGCCCGCCGCGACGGGGATCGCGACGACCATCGCCGGGGCCGGGGCGCGCACCAGGCCGACCTCGCCGCCGGAGATGCGGTGCACCGCGCCGTCGACCTCGACGAGCAGGTCGGGCCCCTGCGGTGCGGTCAGCACCGCGTAGGTCGTGCCGGCCACGGTGAGCCGGCGCTCGAACCGGCCGGTGCGCTCGGCGTCCACGTCGACCGCGACGGCCGCGGCTCCGGGGACCTCGACCTCCACCCGGTACCGGTCGCCGCGGGACTGGGCGACGCGCAGCCGGTAGCTCTCGCCGTCGGCGCGCACGTCGACCTGGTGCCACGCCTCGTGCCCCACCTCGGGCCGCCCGCGCTCGGCCGAGGCGAACAGCCGGGCCCGCTGCCGGGCCACGTGCGCGTCCTGGGCCTCCACCGCGGTGGCCAGCAGGGCGACGTCCAGGCGCCGGGGCGGGTCGTACCCGGCCGCCATCAGCCCGTCCAACCAGGTGGTGTCCACGTCCCCGGAGACGATCTCGGGCCGCGACAGCAGGTCGATGAGGAACGCCTTGTTGGTGGTGCCGCCGTCGATCACCGCCGCGGTCTGCCCCAGCGCCCGGGCCAGCCGGCCGCGCGCCTCCTCCCGGTCGCGGCCCCAGGCGATCACCTTCGCGATCATCGAGTCGAACTGCGGCGGGATCGTGTCGCCCGCGGCGACGCCGGTGTCGACGCGGATGCCCGGCCCGCTGGGCAGCGCCAGGTGCTCGATGCGGCCCGGAGCGGGGGCGAACCCGGCGTCGGGGTCCTCGGCGGTCAGGCGGGCCTCGATCGCGTGGCCGCGCGCCGGCGGCGCCTCGGGGGCGACGTCGGCCAGCCGCCCGCCCATCGCGACGAGCAGCTGCAGCTTGACGATGTCGACGCCGGTGGTCGCCTCGGTGACCGGGTGCTCCACCTGCAGCCGGGTGTTGACCTCGAGGAAGGACAGCAGCCGCTCGCGGGGCTCGTAGAGGAACTCCACGGTGCCCGCGTTGACGTACCCCGCCGCCCTGACCAGGGCGGCGGCCGAGCGGCGCAGCAGGGCCTCCTGCTCGGCGTCCAGCGCCGTGGACGCCGACTCCTCGACGACCTTCTGGTTGCGGCGCTGCACGGAGCAGTCGCGCACGCCGAGCGTCCACACGTCGCCGTGGGCGTCCGCGACCACCTGCACCTCGACGTGGCGCCCGCCGGAGATGGCGCGCTCCAGGAACACCGTGCCGTCGCCCGCGGTGCGCGCGCCCTCCGCGCTCGCCCGCTCGTAGGCCTCGGCGAGCTCCTCGGCCGCGAGCACCTTGCGGATGCCGCGCCCGCCGCCGCCCGCCGTCGCCTTGACCATGAGCGGGAAGCCGATCTTGTCGGCGTGGGCGCGGGCGGCCTCGACGTCGGGCACCGGCCCGCCGCTCCAGGCGGCCAGCGGCACGCCGACCTCCTCGGCCAGCAGCTTCGAGGCGATCTTGTCGCCGAGGCGCTCCATCACCGCGGCCGACGGGCCGATGAACACGATCCCCAGGTCGGCGCACAGCTGGGCGAACTCGGCGCGCTCGGACACGAAGCCCCAGCCGGGCCACACGGCCTCCGCGCCGCACGCGCGCAGGGCCCGCTCCAGCTCGGCGAGGTCGAGGTAGGGGTTGACGCCGGTGAACGCCTGCTCCGGGTCGGGGTGTCCGATGAGCACGGCCTCGTCGGCCTCGCGCACGAACATGGCCGTGCGGTCGACGGCGGTGTGCAGCGCGATGGTGCGCAGCGGCGGGCCCGGCGCGGCGCCGTCGGCCCGCGCACCGCCCGTGGTGGCGTTCCACTCCCGCACCGCGTGGATCAGTCGCATCGCGGGCTCGCCGCGGTTGACGATCGCGATGCGCCCGAACGCCTGGTTCATCCCACTCCCCGTCTTCCTGGATACGTCCGCCGTGTCCACCGGCCCGCCCACCCAAGCCGACCGGCCGGGGCGCGCACAACCCGCGCGGCCAAAGGCGCCCGAAGTCGGCCGCCGCGCCGCGCTCCCCGGCGTACCCGTTGCGGCGGGGGCCCAGCGCGGGACCGGGCGCCGGCGGGGACCCCCCGCCGCGCGGCGGGTCACCCGGGCGGTGGACGTCGAGCGGCGCGTCGCCGCCCGGCGGCCACCGGTCCGGCCGCCCGGGGCCGCCGTCACTACCCTCGCGACCATGACCGAGAACGGGACGGGGCGTCCCGAGGAGAAGCACCGCGGCCCGGTCGTGCTGCGCCGCGACCAGCGCAACGAGTCCAGCACCACCGACCAGCGCCTGCTCGACTCCCGCGGGCGCGGCGACTGGGTGCACACCGACCCGTGGCGGGTGCTGCGGATCCAGGCCGAGTTCGTCGAGGGCTTCGGCATGCTCGCCGAGCTGCCGCGCGCCGTCACCGTGTTCGGTTCGGCGCGCACCCCGCGCGACCACCCCGACTACGCCGTCGGCCGGGCGCTGGGCACGGCGCTGGCCGAGGCCGGCTACGCCGTGATCACCGGTGGCGGGCCGGGGGTGATGGAGGCGGCCAACAAGGGCTGCTCCGACGCCGGCGGCTTCTCCGTCGGGCTGGGCATCGAGCTGCCCTTCGAGCAGGGCCTCAACGACTGGGTCGACCTGGGCATCAACTTCCGCTACTTCTTCGCCCGCAAGACGATGTTCGTGAAGTACTCGCAGGCGTTCGTCTGCCTGCCCGGCGGGTTCGGCACGCTCGACGAGCTGTTCGAGGCGCTCACGCTGGTGCAGACCAAGAAGGTGACGAAGTTCCCGGTGGTGCTGCTGGGCACCGAGTACTGGGGCGGGCTCTACGACTGGATCGCCAAGACCGTGCTCGACAGCGGCAAGATCGGCGAGAAGGACCTGGCGCTGCTGCACCTCACCGACGACGTCGACGACGCGGTGCGGGTCGTGCACGAGGCGTACAAGGCGTGGGAGGACGCGCACTAGTGGGCGTGCGCATCTGCGTCTACTGCGCGTCGGTGGAGGGCATCGACCCCCGCCACGTCGAGCTGGCCGCCGCCGTCGGCCGCGGGGTGGCCGAGCGCGGCTGGGAGCTGGTGTCCGGCGGCGGGAAGCGCTCGATGATGGGCGCGGTCGCCGCCGCGGCGCGGGCGGGCGGGGCCCGCACGACGGGCGTGATCCCGCGCGCCCTGGTCGACCTGGAGTGGGCCGACCGCGACTCCGACGAGCTGCTCGTCGTCGACACCATGCGCGAGCGCAAGGCGCTGATGGAGGAGCGCGCCGACGCGTTCCTCACCCTGCCCGGCGGACTCGGCACCTGTGAGGAGCTGTTCGAGATCTGGACGGCGGGCTACCTGCGGATGCACGCGAAGCCCGTGGTGCTGCTCGACCCCGACGGCCACTTCGCGGGCCTGCTCGACTGGGTGCGCGACGCGGCCGGGCGCGGGTTCCTGCGGCCCGAGGCCCTGGGCCGGCTGGTGGTGGCCACGACGGTGGCCGAGGCGCTCGACGCGTGCGCGGCCCCGGCGGGGGTCGTGCCCGCGCAGGAGGGTTAGAGCACTCTCCGGCGCGCACGGGCGCCGCCGGCGCGGCACGATCGCGGCGTGACGCTCCGGTTCGGTACCCGCCTGCCCGCCCAGGACCGCGCCCTGGTGATGGCGATCGTCAACCGCACGCCGGACTCGTTCTACGACCGCGGGGCCGCGTTCGACGACGACGCCGCGCTCGCCCGGGTCGACGCCGCCGTCGCCGAGGGGGCCGACATCGTCGACATCGGCGGGGTGAAGGCCGGGCCCGGCGCCGCCGTCGACGTGGCCGAGGAGGTGCGCCGCGTCGTCCCGTTCGTCGCGGCCGTGCGCGAGCGCTACCCCGACGTCGTCATCTCCGTGGACACCTGGCGCGGCGAGGTGGGGCGGCTGGCCGTCGCGGAGGGCGCCGACCTGCTCAACGACACCTGGGCCGGGCACGACCCGACCCTGGGCGAGGTGGCCGCGGACACCGGCGCGGGCATCGTCTGCTCGCACACCGGCGGGTCGGTGCCGCGGCTGCGCCCGCACCGCGTCCGCTACACCGACGTCGTGGCCGACGTGGTCGCCGAGGTCACGGGCCAGGCCGAGAAGCTCGTGGCGCTGGGGGTGCCGCGGGAGGGGATCCTCGTCGACCCCACCCACGACTTCGGCAAGAACACCTTCCACGGCCTCGCGCTGCTGCGCCGCTGCGACGAGCTCGTGGCCACGGGCTGGCCGGTGCTCATGGCCCTGTCGAACAAGGACTTCGTGGGCGAGGCGCTCGGGGTGGCGTTGCACGAGCGGTTGGAGGGAACCCTCGCGGCGACAGCACTGGCCGCCGCGGCCGGCGCTCGGGTGTTCCGCGCCCACGAGGTGGCGGCCACGCGACGTACGGTGGACATGGTCGCGGCGATCACCGGTGCTCGTCCTCCCGCGCGGACGGTCCGCGCGCTCGCCTGAGCGGAGCCCGCGGAGCGAGCATCGGCACTGAGGGGAGTCCGCCCGTGGACGCATCGCTCGAGGACTGGTTCGCCCGCCGCACGTGGCAGGAGCCCGACTGGCCGGTGGCCGACCTGGTGGCCGCGAAGGCGGGCCGCACGGTGTCGGTCGTGCTGCCCGCGCTGGACGAGGAGGAGACGGTCGGCGCGATCGTCGCCGCCATCGTCCCCCTGACCACCGGCCCCGCGCCGCTGGTGGACGAGCTGGTGGTGCTGGACTCCGGGTCGACCGACCGCACGGCCGAGCTGGCCGCCGCGGCCGGGGCGCGGGTGGTGCACCGCGAGGACGTGCTCGCCGAGTTCGCCCCGCTGCCCGGCAAGGGCGAGGTGCTGTGGCGCTCGCTGGCCGCCACCACCGGCGACGTCGTGTGCTTCATCGACTCCGACCTCGTCGACTTCGACGCCGCGTTCGTGCCCGCGCTGATCGGGCCGCTGCTGCGGGAGCCGGGCCTGGCGCTGGTCAAGGGCTTCTACCGGCGCCCGCTGCGGTTGGAGACCACCCAGCACGACACCGGGGGCGGGCGCGTCACCGAGCTCGTCGCCCGCCCGCTGATCGCCGCGCTGCGCCCCGCGCTGTCCGGCATCGTGCAGCCCCTCGGCGGCGAGTACGCCGCCACGCGGGAGCTGCTGGAGTCGGTGCCGTTCGCCACCGGCTACGGCGTGGAGATCGGCCTGCTGCTCGACACCGAGGCCCGGCTCGGGCTCGACGCCGTCGGGCAGGTGAACCTGGGGGTGCGCAAGCACCGCAACCGCTCGCTGCTGCAGCTGGGCGGGATGTCGCGCCAGATCGTCGCGGCCGCGCTGGCCCGCTGCGGTGCGACCGACTCAGGCGGGGTGCTCACCCAGTTCCGGCAGGTCGGCGGCGAGTGGCTGCCGGTGTCCACGACGACGCCCGTGGCCGAGCGACCCCCGCTGCGGGAGGTCCGGGCCGGGCACGGGAAGCCCTGAGCGCAGCGGGCGCGGCGGCCGGGCGGAGCCCTCGGCGGGGCCGGTCGCCCACCCGTCGATACTGAGCGGGTGGGGACGGCTCTCATCTACCTGCTGGTGGTCCTGGTGGTGGCGGCCGCCTTCTTCGGGCTCGCGGCGCTGGTGTTCGGCCGCGGCGAGGAGCTGCCACCCCTGCCGCCCGACGCCACCCCCACCCGGCTGCCGTCGCGCGGGGTCGGCGCGCACCACGTCCGGGCGCTGCGCTTCCCGCTGGCGCTGCGCGGCTACCGGATGACGGAGGTCGACTGGGTGCTCGACCGCCTGGCCGGCGAGCTGGAGCGGGCCGAGGCCGAGCGCGACGAGCTGGCGTCGCGGATCGCGGAGCTGGAGGCGGGCGGGGCGCCCGGGCCGGTGGCCCCCGCCCCGGATTCCGAGGTCCCCGCGCGCGGGGAGCCCGGATCGGCGAGGATCGCGGAATGAGCAGCAGGGTGGAGCTGACCGTGCCGGTCGACGTCGACGTGCCCGCCGCGGTGCTGTGGGACGCCGTCACCGACTGGCCCGGGCAGGGCGAGTGGATGCTCGGCACGCGCGTCGAGGTGCCCGCGGGCGGCGAGGGCCGCCACCTCGGGGCCCGGCTGCGCGCGGTGACGGGCATCGGCCCGCTGGGCGTGGTCGACACGATGGAGATCGTGGAGTGGGACCCGCCCAAGCGCTGCGTCGTGCGGCACACCGGCCGGGTCGTGCGCGGCGACGGCGTGTTCGAGGTCGTGGAGCTGGGCCCGGCGCGCTCGCGGTTCCTGTGGTCGGAGCTGCTCGACCTGCCCCTGGGCGCGCTCGGGCGCGCGGGGTGGCCGGTCGTGCGGCCGGTGTTCCGCGCCGGGGTGGAGCGGTCCCTGCGCGCGATGGCCCGCCAGACCGAGCAGCGGTACCGGGCCGGTCTGCGGACGTGAGCGACGACCGGGTCCGCTGCGGCTGGGCCGGGTCCGCGCCCGAGTACGTCGCCTACCACGACGACGAGTGGGGCCGACCGCTGCGCGGCGAGGCGGCGATGTTCGAGCGGCTGAGCCTGGAGGGCTTCCAGTCCGGCCTGTCCTGGATCGTCGTCCTGCGCAAGCGCCCGGCGTTCCGGGCCGCGTTCGCCGGGTTCGACCCGGCCGCCGTCGCGGCGTTCGGCGAGTCCGACGTCGAGCGGCTGCTGGCCGACGCCGGCATCGTCCGCAACCGGAGCAAGATCGAGGCGACCGTGTCCAACGCCCGCGCCGTGCTGGAGCTCGACCGGCCGCTGGACGAGCTGCTGTGGTCCTTCGCCCCCGAGCACCACGAGCGCCCGGCCGCGCTCGCCGACGTGCCGGCGACGAGCCCGGAGTCCGCGGCGATGGCGAAGGAGCTCAAGCGTCGCGGGCTGCGGTTCGTCGGCCCGACGACGTGCTACGCGTTGATGCAGGCCACCGGCATCGTGGACGATCATGTGCGGTCCTGCTGGCGAGCGGTCACCTCGTGACTCCGCAGCGTGAACATCGGCGTGTGTGATCGCTCCGGTTGTGGTCCCGGCCGCCGGATGGGGAAAGATGGTCCCGGGCATCCCGGCCGGCGCTCTCCCCGGCCCGGCCGAGGAGGCAGCGTTCGAGACGGAGGGAGCAGGACATGGCGGCGATGAAGCCCCGCACCGGTGACGGTCCCCTGGAGGTGACCAAGGAGGGGCGCGGCATCGTCATGCGCGTCCCGCTGGAGGGCGGCGGCCGGCTGGTCGTCGAGATGTCGACCGAGGAGGCCAGCGACCTGGGCGACGCGCTCAAGGCCGCCGCGGGCTGACGCGCTTCGTCGAACGGCACCTCCGCCCGCGACCGGGTCGAGGTGCCGTTCGTCGTGTGCGGGGGTCAGTGCGCGGGGGTCAGTGCGCGGACTTCAGTGCGCGGACTGCAGCAGCGACGCGTAGATCTCGACGGTGCGGGCCGCGGCCTGCTCCCAGGAGAACTCGCGCACGGCGCGCTCCCGCCCCGCGGCGCCCATCGCGGCGGCCCGGTCCGGGTCGGCCAGCAGCGCGTTGACGGCGTCGGCCAGGTCGGTGCGGAACCGCTCGACGGCGTGCTCGTCGAAGTGCACGAGGGTGCCGGTCGCGCCGTCGTCGACGACCTCCGGGATGCCGCCGACGTCGGAGGCCACCACGGCCGTGCCGCACGCCATCGCCTCCAGGTTGACGATGCCCAGCGGCTCGTACACCGACGGGCACACGAACACCGTGGCCGCCGACAGCAGCTGGCGCACCTCGGTGGTGGGCAGCATCCGGCGCACCCACACGACGTTCCCGCGCGACTCGGCGAGCTCGGCCACGGCCCGCTCGGTCTCCGCGGCGAGCTCCGGGGTGTCCGGCGCGCCCGCGCACAGCACCAGCTGGGCGGCCGGGTCGATGCGGTGCGCCGCGGCCACCAGGTGGCCCAGACCCTTCTGCCGGGTGATCCGGCCCACGAAGACGACGCTGGGGCGGTCGGGGTCGACCCCGGCGGCGCGGACGGCGTCGCGGGCGGGGTCGGGGGCGTAGAACTCCGTGTCGATGCCGTTGTGCACCACGTGCACGCGGGCCGGGTCGAGGGCCGGGTAGCAGTCGAGCACGTCGGTGCGCATGCCCGCGCTCACCGCGACGACGGCGTCGGCGTACTCGTAGGCCGTGCGCTCCACCCAGGAGGAGAGCCGGTAGCCCCCGCCGAGCTGCTCGGCCTTCCACGGGCGGCGCGGTTCGAGCGAGTGCGCGGTGACGACGTGCGGCACGTCGTGCAGCACCTTCGCCAGGTGACCGGCCATGTTGGCGTACCAGGTGTGGGAGTGCGCCAGGTCGACGCCGGCCAGCCCGGCCACCATCGACAGGTCCACCCCGAGGGTCTGCAGGGCCGGGTTCGCGCCCTCCAGCGCACCCGGCGGGCGGTGGCCGTACGTGTCCGGCTGCCCCTCCCGGGGACCCCCGAAGCAGTGCACGTCCACGTCGCACAGCGCCCGCAGCGCGGGCACGAGGTGCTCGACGTGCACACCGGCTCCGCCGTACACGTCCGGTGGGTACTCGCGGGTGAGCAGGCCGATGCGCACGGGTGCACGCTAGCGCCTCCCCGCCCCGTCCCACCCGCCCCGGACCTGCTCCGTCGGCCCTGCGTCCACCGGGCGCACATCCGCTCGCTGTGGCCCCGCACCCGATCCCGGCACTAGGCTCGCCCTCGTGACGGGTGCTCGGATCTCGGCCGCCGCCCCGCGCGGCTTCTCCGCCAACGTGCTGGGCATCGTGCTCGCCGGTGGTGAGGGCAAGCGGTTGTGGCCGCTCACGGCCGACCGCGCGAAGCCGGCGGTGCCGTTCGGCGGCAACTACCGGCTCATCGACTTCGTGCTGTCCAACCTGGTCAACGCCGGGATGCACCGCATCTGCGTGCTCACGCAGTACAAGTCGCACAGCCTCGACCGGCACATCTCCACCACCTGGCGCCTGTCCAGCGTGCTCGGGCAGTACATCACCACGGTGCCGGCCCAGCAGCGCCTCGGCCGCCGCTGGTACACCGGCAGCGCGGACGCCATCTTCCAGAGCCTCAACCTCGTCTACGACGAGCGGCCCGACTACATCGCGGTGTTCGGTGCCGACCACGTCTACCGGATGGACCCAGGCCAGATGCTCGCCGCGCACGTGGAGAGCGGCGCGGGCGTCACCGTGGCCGGCATCCGGGTGCCGCGGGCCGAGGCGAAGGCGTTCGGCGTGATCAACTCCGACGAGTCCGGTCGCATCATCGACTTCCTGGAGAAGCCGTCCGACCCGCCGTCGGTGCCCGACGACCCCGACGTCACGTTCGCGTCCATGGGCAACTACGTCTTCACCACCGAGGCGCTGCTCGACGCCCTGCGCGCCGACGCCGAGGACGGCGACTCCGACCACGACATGGGCGGCGACATCATCCCGCGGCTCGTGCGCGAGGGGCAGGCGTCGGTCTACGACTTCGCCGAGAACGTCGTGCCCGGCGCCACCGACCGCGACTCCGGATACTGGCGCGACGTCGGCACCATCGACGCCTACTACGAGGCGCACAACGACCTGTGGTCGGTGCACCCCATCTTCAACCTCTACAACGACCGCTGGCCGATCCGCACGGCCTCGGCGCCGCTGCCGCCGGCCAAGTTCGTGGAGGGCGGCATCGCCCAGGACTCGATCGTCGGGTCGGGCACCATCATCTCCGGGGCGATCGTGCGCCGGTCGGTGATCAGCCCGAACGTCCTGGTGCAGGCCGGCGCCGAGGTGTCGGACTCCGTCGTGCTGCCGGGCGCCCGCATCGGCCGCGGCGCCGTGGTGCGCGGGGCGATCCTGGACAAGAACGTGAACGTGCCCGACGGCGCGCTCGTCGGCGTGGACCTGGCCACCGACCGCGCCCGCTACACCGTCAGCCCCGGCGGGGTGGTCGTCCTCGGCAAGGGGATGACCGCCCTGTAGCGGGTCCTCCCGCCACGACGGCGGCGCGCCGGCCCGGGAGTCCCGGACCGGCGCGCCGCCGTGGTGCTGCTGGGCTCAGAACGCCGCCGAGGCGTGGCGGTCGATCAGCTGGCCCAGGCGGGGCAGGGCCTGCTCGACGCTCTTCTGGCCCTTCGGGCGCATCGTCGAGTAGGCCTTCTTCAGCCCGTCCGAGCTGCTCTCCTGCGCCTTGGAGTCGGTGACGCTCAGGAGCGCGTTCGCGGCCTGGTCGGGCCGGCTCGCCAGGTAGGCACCGAAGTCACGGCCGCCCTGGGCGCGGTAGTCGGCGTAGAACGGCTGGAGCGCGGTGGCGAAGTCGGGGAGCAGCTTCTCGACGGCGCTGGGCACCAGGTTCGGCTTGATCTTCTTCGCCGTGGCGTAGCCGCCCTTGATGAGCGCGCCGGACACGCCGCCGGACTCGGAGACCTCCTGGTCGACCAGCGTCTGCAGGTCGGCGATCACGGCGGGGCGGCGCGCCGGGTCCAGCAGGATGGTGTTGAGGGTCTGCACGGGTGGGTCGTCCTCTCTCGTCCTTCTCGATCGGGTCGTCCCCGATCGAGCGCGGACGGTAATGCAAGATCCTCCGGGCCCTGCGCGCGGGGGTTCGCCCGATGAGGTGACGTGCGTCAACCCGCGACGGCGGCCAGGAGACCGTCGCCGAGGGGCAGCAGGAGCGCCACGAGCCGATCGTCCTCGCGCACCTGGCGGGCCACCTCGCGCAGCGCGAGGGAGGCCTCGTCACCGGCGTCCGGGTCGACCACCCCGGCGCCCAGCGCGCCGACGAGCACGACGATCCCGCCGGGGCGCAGCAGGCGCACCGCCTCGCCGAGGTAGCGCGGGTAGTCGGCGCCGCCGCCGATGCTGCCGCCGACGAAGTGGCCGCTGCGGGCGGTGTCGACGACCACGAGGTCGTAGCCGCCGTCGGTGAGCCGCGGCAGCACCTCCAGGCCGAGGCCGTTGATCAGCCGCAGGCGGGACGGCGCGTACCCCGCCTCCCGGAACGCGGCCCGGGCGGTGCGCTGCGCCTCCGGGTCGACGTCGATGGAGGTCAGCACGCCCTCGGAGGCCATCCCCGCGAGCAGCCACAGCCCGCTGACGCCCGTGCCCGTTCCGATCTCGACCACGGCGCGGGCGGAGATCGTCGCGGCCAGGAACCGCAGGCCGGCCCCCGCACCGGGGGCCACGGGGGCGTAGCCGAGGGAGTCGCCCTGCGCCCGTGCGGCGAGCAGCACGTCGTCCTCGGTGAGGAAGTCCTCGACGTAGTCGCGGCCGGCGCCGGTGGTCATGGCGCGAGGCTACCCGCCGGGGGACCGTCCCCCGGTTTCACAGGTTCCTCTCAGCCCGTTCTCACCACCGGTTCACCGGGAACGGGCACTGTGGTGCTCAACGCCGGACGGGGTCGTCGACCGGTGCTCCCGGAGCCGGGAACCGCCCGGCTCCCGGGGACGTTGGCACTTCCCGCACGACCCGCGTCGAGAGGGTTCGAGAACGCCATGGACGACGGCCCGGCCACCGCCACCCCGACGGCGGACAGCGTGCTGCCCGGAGGGGTGGCCCGCCCCGGCGCCGCCGTGCTGCCCGGTGAGGGTGCGGCGTGGACCCCGCCCACGTGGGACGAGGTCGTGCGCGACCACGCGGACCGCGTCTACCGCCTCGCCTACCGCCTCACCGGCAACCAGCACGACGCCGAGGACCTCACCCAGGAGACGTTCGTCCGGGTGTTCCGCTCGCTCGCGAGCTACCGGCCCGGCACGTTCGAGGGCTGGCTGCACCGGATCACCACGAACCTGTTCCTCGACATGGTCCGCCGCCGCGCCCGCATCCGGATGGAGGCGCTGCCCGACGACTCCGACCGGATCGCCGGCCGCGGCCCCGAGCCCGAGCAGGTGTTCTCCGACACCCACCTCGACCCGGCCCTGCAGAGCGCCCTGGACCAGCTCCCGCCGGAGTTCCGCGCCGCCGTGGTCCTGTGCGACGTCGAGGGGCTGTCCTACGAGGAGATCGGTGCCACACTCGGGGTGAAGCTGGGTACCGTGCGCAGCAGGATCCACCGGGGACGGGCCGCCCTGCGGGCCGCCCTCGAGCAGCAGCGGGTGGAGGGAGTCCCGGCATGACGGCGCAGCGGCGGTTCTCCACGGGCGCGTTCGGCCCGGACCACCTGGGTCCGGACGCGGTCGTCGCGTTCGTCGACGACGAGCTGGCCCGCCGCCCCCACGAGCGCGCCGTCGCCCACGTCGACAGCTGCCCGGAGTGCGCCGCCGAGGTCGTCGCCCAGCGCCGGGCCCGGTCCGCGCTCCGCGGGGCCGACTGCCCGTCGCTGCCCTCGTCGCTGCTGTCCGCGCTGCGGTCGATCCCGCAGAGCGCCGAGCTGCCCCCCGTCCCGGCCGGGCTGGCCGTCGGACCGGACGGCGAGGTCGTGTCCGTGCTCCGGACACCGCCCGCACCCGCCCCGGCGCCCCCGGAGCCCGCACCGGCCGCCCACGGGCGCCGGCCGTCGCGCCGCACGCGGTTCGGCGCCGGCGTCGCGGTGTCCGGGTTCGCGCTCGGCGCGCTGGCCCTCGGCGCGACCAGCACCCCGCTGGACCCGGTCCCGACCGGTGTCGGCCCCCTCGGCGGGCCGCTGCTCGCGCCCGCCGCCGGGGCGGCCTTCGGGATCGACGCCCGCACCGACGCGGCCGACCCGCGCCCGCCCGCCGACGCCACCCGCCCGCGCACCTTCCTGCGCGGCGCGGAGCGCTGACCCGGTACGCCGGCTTCACCGGGCACGGGGCAGGCTGACCAGGACACCGCCCGTGCCTCCTGGAGCCCGCCACCCGAGATGACCGACACCGAGAACGGGTCGCGCCCCGCCGACGCGGACCCGCCCCGGCTGGCTCCGCGACCCCTGCACCGACCGGCCGTGCCGGCCGACGACGCCGTCGCGTTCGGCCGCCCCGCCGGGGTGGACGGCGGGTTCTCCGACCGGTCCACCGCGAGCCCGGTGGCGGCGGGGCCCCCGCCGCCCCCCGCGGCGCTCGTGGCCGCCTTCGGCCGGCCCCGGGTCGTGGAGGACGGGTCGCTGCAGCGCCCGCCCGGCGCCGCGAACGGCACCCCGGCGGCGGTGGGACCGGCGTGGAACGGCCCCGCCGACGACCCGTGGCGCGACCCCGGCACCGGCGCGACCCTGGGCCCGCCCGCCGTCGCCGACCCGACCGCCCCGGCGCCCCCCGCCGGGCCGGGGGCGCGGCTCGGGATCCGGGAGGTCCTGTTCGGCGGGCGCGTGCACCCGCGGGCGCTCGCCCTGCTCGGGGTGCTCGCCCTGCTGGTCGGCGCGGCCGGCGGGCTCGTCGGCCGGCTGACGGCGGAGGGCGCGTCGTCGCTCACCGAGCCGGGGGCCACGCTCACACCGCTCACCGAGGCGCGCGAGCGCCCGCCCGGCTCGGTCGCCGACATCGCCGCGCGCGTGGTGCCCGCCGTCGTGTCCATCGAGGTGCGGGTGGGCGACCAGGGCGGCACCGGCTCGGGGGTCGTCATCGACCCCGCCGGCTTCGTCCTGACCAACAACCACGTCATCGCCCCGGCCGCCGAGGTGGAGGGCGCGCAGATCGAGACGGTCTTCAGCGACGGCACCCGCACGCCGGCCGGCATCGTCGGGCGCGACCCCAAGACGGACCTGGCCGTGCTGCGCGTCGGCGTCGTCAACCCGGTGGTGGCCCAGATCGGGTCCTCGGCGGGTCTGGCGGTCGGCGACGGCGTGCTCGCCATCGGGTCCCCGCTCGGGTTGGCCGGCACCGTCACGGAGGGCATCGTCAGCGCGGTCGACCGGCCCGTCCGGCTCGACGACTCCGGCGGCGTGCCCGCCGTCATCGACGCCGTGCAGACCGACGCCGCGATCAACCCCGGCAACTCCGGCGGCCCGCTGGTCGACGCCACCGGCGCCGTCGTCGGGATCAACACGGCGATCAGCAGCCTGGGGGCGGGCGAGACCGGCTCGATCGGGCTCGGCTTCGCCATCCCGATCGACGACGCGCGGGTGATCGCCGAGGAGCTGATCCGCACGGGGGCGGTGCGGCACGCGGAGCTGGGCGTGAACGCCCGCTCGGTGGAGGACGACACGAGCTCCGGGGCGCAGGTGGAGAACGTGCAGGGCGGCGGGGCCGCGGAGGCCGCCGGCATCCTCGTCGGCGACGTGATCGTGGTGCTGGGCGAGCGCACCATCGCGGGGGCCGACGAGCTCGAGGTGGCGGTGCGCGAGTACGAGCCCGGCGCCACCGTGCCGGTGCAGCTGGTGCGCGAGGGCCGGCCGCTGACGGTGTCGGTGGTCCTCAGCTCGGACTGACGCTCTAAGCTGGCGGTGTGTTCGACAGCATCGGGTGGGGCGAGGTCCTGGTCCTGGTGATCGCGGGCCTGTTCATCCTGGGCCCGGAGCGCCTGCCCGAGGCCGCCGCCTGGCTGGGGAAGACCATCCGCCAGGTCAAGGAGTACGCCACCGGCGCCCGCGAGCAGCTGCGCGGCGAACTCGGCCCCGAGTTCGACGAGCTGCGCAAGCCGATCGACGAGCTGCGCAGCCTGCGGAACTTCAACCCGCGCACCGCCGCCACCCGGGCCCTGTTCGACGACGACGCCCCCGTCAAGCCCAACGGCTTCGCCCCGTCCGCGCCCGAGCTCACCAAGCCCGTCCCGCGCGGGTCCTCCGCGCCGCCGGTGAGCCTGGCCAAGAACGAGCGCCCCCCGATCGACCCGGACGCGACCTAGCCGGCGCCACAACGGCTGCGCGACGCCACGCAGCCGTTGTGCACGCACCGCACCCGTTGCAACGGCTGCGTGGGGGACAGAACGGCTGCGTGGGCGGTGACGCAGCCGTTGTGGCCCCCGACGGACCTGAACGCCTGCCGGCGCGAGTTCCGCCGAACCGGCCCGCGCGGGACCGGCGGACGGTCACCATCCGCCGCATGGACCTCGATGCGCCGCCCGTGATGCGCCGGCCGGACCTGCTCTCCGCCGGATGGACCGACCGGGAGCTGCGCCGCCGGCGCCGCGCCGGGGAGCTGCGGAGCGTCGCGCGCGGCGGCTACGTGCTCGGCGACGACGAGTGGCTGGCCGACGCGGCCGCGCACCACGCGCTGCGGCTGTCGGCACCGTCCCCGCTGCTGTCGCCCGACGCCGTCGTCAGCCACGCGTCGGCGGCCGTGCTGCACGGGCTGGCCGTGTGGGGCCTGCCGCTCGGGCGCGTCCACCACACGCGCGACCGGAGCACGGGCACCCGGCGCACCCCCACGCGGCACCTGCACGCCGCGCCGCTGCCGCCGCAGGACGTCGTGCGGATCGGCGGCACCGCCGTCACGTCGGTGGCCCGCACGCTCGACGACCTCGCCCGCACCGTCGCCTTCGAGCCGGCCGTCGCGACCGTGGACGACGCGCTGCACCGCGAGCTCGTCCACCCCGACGCCCTGCTCGACGTGCTCGCCCGCACGGCCGGCTGGCGCGGGGCCCCGGCCGCGCGGCGGGCGATCGCGTTCGCGGACGGGGCCAGCATGAGCGTGGGGGAGTCCCGGAGCCGGGTCGCGCTGGCCCGGTCCGGCCTGCCGGTGCCGCTGCTGCAGTACGAGATCGGCGGCTCCTACGTCGACTTCGCCTGGCCGGAGCTCCGCGTGGTCGGCGAGTTCGACGGGAAGGTGAAGTACGGCAAGTACCTGACCCCCGGGCAGTCGGAGGGCGACGCCGTGTTCGCGGAGAAGATCCGCGAGGACCGCATCCGCGACGAGGGCTGGCGGGTGGTGCGGTGGGTGTGGGCGGACCTGGCCGCGTTCGAACCGGTCGCCGTCCGGCTCCGCCGGGCGTTCGCCGCGACGCCCGCCGGCAGGTGAGCGTTGGGCCAGAACTGCTGTGCGACCGCCCACGCAGCCGTTGTGATCCCCACGCAGCCGTTACAACGGCTGCGCCGCGCACACGAGGGCTGCGTGGGTGGTGGCGCAGCCGTTGTGCGCGCCGCCAGCCGGCCACCGGTCGGCGGGGGCCGGCTGACGGACCGGCGTCAGCGCTTGACGGGCGTCAGGTTCAGGCTCATCCCCGCCAGGCCGCGGGCGCGGACGGCGAGCTTGTCGGCCACCGCGCGCAGGGCGGCGCCCGACGCCGACTCGGGCGCGGCCAGCACGACCGGGTGCCCGGCGTCGCCGCACTCGCGCAGCCGCGTCTCCAGCGGGATCTGGCCGAGCAGCGGCACGGGCGCGCCGAGCGTGCGGGACAGCGAGTCGGCCACGGTCTGGCCGCCGCCGGAGCCGAAGACCTCCATGCGGGTGCCGTCGGGCAGCTCCATCCACGACATGTTCTCGACGACCCCGGCGATGCGCTGCTTGGTCTGCAGTGCGATCGACCCGGCCCGCTCGGCGACCTCGGCCGCGGCCAGCTGCGGCGTGGTGACGACCAGCAGCTCGGCGTTGGGCAGCAGCTGCGCGGTGGAGATCGCGATGTCGCCGGTGCCGGGCGGCAGGTCGAGCAGCAGGACGTCGAGGTCGCCCCAGAACACGTCGGCGAGGAACTGCTGCAGCGCGCGGTGCAGCATCGGGCCGCGCCAGACCACCGCGTCGTTGCCCGGCGTGAACATCCCGATCGAGATGACCTTCACGTCGTGCGCCTGCGGCGGCATGATCATGTCGTCGACCTTGGTGGGCAGCGTGGTGGTGCCCAGCATCCGCGGGATCGAGTGCCCGTAGATGTCGGCGTCGACCACGCCGACGCTCATGCCCTTCGCGGCCATCGCGGCGGCCAGGTTCACCGTCACCGA